>OJSB01001200.1_pt1 | contig 20271 bp, 14 predicted proteins | sample 1599331 | NCBI WGS metagenome assembly OJSB01 (sample SAMN04168657, study PRJEB22393) | human gut metagenome | biome: human gut microbiome; feature: stool | host: Homo sapiens | collected 2014-03-20
AGAGAAGTGTCTACTTCGTTTCTGGGCTTTGAGTGATCTTTTGACGACTTGCAGGGTAAAACGCCTCACGCACTTCTTCGGAACGGTAGAGCGCAAGATGGTCGACCCATTTGAGGTGCAATACAGCCTCATCTTCGGGCGTCAAGGGCTTGGTGAGCCAGCCTTCGAAGCGTTGCTTGATGAACGATTCAAGCGTCGTCGGCTCCAGTGGCATGGCAAAGGAGGAAAAAAAGCTTTCGCCGTTGTCTTTCACCAAGTTGAGCAACAGTTTCAGCGCCGGCTTTTCCATCGAGATGTCTGCGTTCTGAAGATGCACCCAGAACCCGACGAGAACGGCGTTGTCATACCGCATCTTGGGCGTCTCGACGTAGATTGACCATTGCGGCAGGCGAAGGAAGACTTCGCAAGGGATGTCACCCTTGAGGGTCGATGCGCAAAGCGCCTTGGCAAAGCTTGGGGCAAAGCGATAAATGCCCTGCGTATAGCGCCAGGGGCATATCGCAGAAAGAATGAGCGCTTGATTCGCAATCCAGTCGTCGCGAATGCGTCCTTCAGGAAGTTTTGCGGCATCCGAATGTCCGTTGAAGTAGTCGAACCATCCTTCGACGGGCACGAAATAGATTTTCGGCCAGTCCGGCAGGCTCTTCCCGCGCTCTGAGAACCACCCTTCGACATAGGGCTGCAGACGCTGGAGTTCTTCTTTGAAGCGGAGCATGACCTTTTCGGGCGCAAAGTCTTCCCAGCGAATGTCCGTTGGGATTGATCGAGTGTTTTGTTGATCCCAAATAGCGTTGATATAATCGACAAAGATGTTGGTTGTCGCCTATCCAACTGGAGACATCCAATTGACGACGACAAAAACCTGCAGCGTCTGTCGATCAAGCCAGAACTCCACGAAGGGTTCCTGGATCGCTTTTTTCTCCTGATTCTGGAAGGAGAGCGGATGGTGGTTGAGCACAATGAAAACGCGGTCTTCGCCGTTCTGCTTTACTGTTCGGACAGGATGCATGTGAAGAAATTCGGGGAGCGCCGGCAGTTCTGGTGATTGAGCAATTTCCTCAGTCGACTGTTCTTTAACGGACGCTTGAGTCCTGGTCATGTTCTTTTATCCTTTGGAATCACGGATCGAGAAAGCCTCGATCTTTTTAATAAGGTAAAGGACGAGAACCGTTGCGTCGTAGCTCATTCGAAGGACTTCGAAACAATTGAAAAGGGCCTCGCACTTTCGCACGAAGCCCTCAAGAAAAAGCGGAAGTGGGAAATCTTCCCGAGGTTGATTAGAAGAACAGACTTGCCTTTGCGTTCACGCTGCTCGACCAGTCACGAACGTCACCCTTCTCAACGGCGTAGTAAAGACCAAAGGCACCTGCTGCACCCTGATAGCTCATGCCGAACTTGGCCTGACTCAGCCAGTCGTTCACGAACTCGGCGCTCATGCCGTCGGAATGACCGTTCGAAATGCCGGAAACCTTGAAGTCCGCATCCTTGTCGCCGAACTGCGGAATGAAGGAGATGTCCGCATCCCAGTTGAGCGTGCCCGAGCGTCCGAAGAGTTCCAGCGGCATGAAGGTGCCGGCCTTGACACCCACGGGCGTGCGCACGATCGTGGCATCAACGTCCGAATAGCGGAAGGCTTCCATGCCGGACCAGGAGGACGTGAAGCCGTCCTGCGTGAGCTTCATGACGTCAATACCCAGGTACGACGTCATCCACATGCGGTTCTGCCCGAACGGCATGCTCATGCGGGCATCGAGCCCCCACATGTCGGCATCAATGACGGCCTTCACCTTTCCCAGGTTGTACGCATCGACTTCATGATTGGCCGTCATGTACGTGAGCGCTCCCGAGACATTGAGACCAGTGGAGAAGGTCTTGCCGCCATAGACCGAGAAGCCGTAGCCCTCGATGTCGGAACAGAGTCCGTATTCACCGTCAAGGTCTCCGCGCTGTGCGGAGAACGCCGCCCCCAGACGCCAGGTGTCGTCGCCAAGCGGCAGATCAGCACCGAAAGCAAAGCCTGTGACATCGGCTTCGTAGCCATAGGCACCCGTCGAACGCGTGAAGTCACCGCTGTCGGTCTTCGAGTAGATCCCGTCAACCCAGAAGGTGCCATAACCCTTTTGTGCCGAGGAGGCATGATCGAGCATCGTCGTCTGTACTTGAGCTCCCATGCGCTGCGTTTCGGCCAAAGCACTCGAATCTGCAGCAAGGGCTTCCATGCGGTTCGTCGCTAAGGCCCCGTTCTTGTCAACCAATGCGTTGGTGAGGAAAGCCACATCCCCATGCACGGAAGAAAGATCCTGGTTCCCGTCCAGAAGCCAGTTCATCTGGTTGACGAGTCTGTAGGACTTGTCCTTGTCGAGGATGTTGTCGGAGCCTACGGTCACGAAGATACCCTTCTCGTTCGATCGGGTTTCGAGCTTCTTGCCGTCCTTGTCGAGCACGCCTACCTTGAGGATTTCGTCCGTCGAAGCGGCGTCGAACCCCTTCATGAGATAGTGGTTGCCCCAAAGAAGATCGTCCGTCATGGCGATGACGGCGCCGTCTTCTGCGTGCAGATGCTGAGCGCTTTCGCCGTTGAGCAGGGCTTCACCGTGGAGCTGCGTCGTGCCGAGAAGCAGAAGAGCATCCGAACCGAGGTTCACAGTGCCCTTGGCGTCATTAACAGATCCTACGGTGAGCGAGCCGCCCTGACCGAAGTGAAGATCGGTCGAAAGCGCAAGGATCGCCTTGTCGGCCTTCGAGCCCGTGTAGTTCTTCAACGCATTCTCAAGGCTCGACTTGTCGTGCGAGAACCCGAAGGTGCCGCCGGCAGACACGATGATGTCGGAACCCACGGCACCGTTCTTCAGAGACTTGCCCGCAAGGATCGAATCCTTTTCCACCATGACCTGACCGGAGACGAGATCGAGCTCGTCGGCGTAGGTCTTGCCCGTATTGTGCAGAACGGCTTCCTGACCGTCACGCGCCATGAGCATCGTCTTTGCAGTTCGACCAATCGACAGCGTGCCGACTTTAGTGTCACCCGCAAAGGTCGTCTCGCCTTCGTCGCCGATGGCATAGGTGCCCGTGACGTTCAAGGTGCCCAGATTGCGCACGATGCCGTCGGCATCGACGCTCGCGTAGGCAAGCGTTGCGCCTTCGTAGTTGTTGATCACACCGAACGTATCCACCGTCACGGCACCGGCGTTGATCGTCGCACCCGTCTTGTTCTTCACCGTAGCGAAATCGTTGACGACAAGGCCGCCCGTCAAGTTGGCCGTTGCACCGTTTTCGTTGACGAAGGTCTGAGACTTCGGCGCAGCGTAGGTGGAAGCGGCTTCAGGCGTTGCTCCGAGCGACGTCAATCCGGCAACCGTCAGCATGCCGGCATTCGTCACCTGAGTCGCTGACAGTTCGCCCGTCACATCCGTGCGCGCCCCGGAACTCAGATTCAAAGAGCCTTCGCCCTTGAGCGAGGCAAGGGTGTAGATGCCGTTCTCTACGTTCACGGAAGACTGTCGGTCATAGGTCACAGCCGCAAGCGTCCCTTCGGTTGCGGAGAGCGCCTTGTGGCCGAGCTTCAGCGTGCCGTTTTCCAGTGCCATCGGCGCATCGGTAATGACGTAGCTCGCATCACGCGTATCGGCACCCACGGCCATGGCCATAGATGCCTGAGAGCCCATGAGCGTCAGGGTTTTGCCGTCCTTCACGGTGATGCCCGTCGAACCCTTGATGCCCATGAAACCCGTGTCCTGGGTCATCTCGCCCATATTGCCGATGGTGAATTTTCCTTTATGGTGTAGTGCTTCTGACATAACAATTGAACCATTTTGAAGCTCGCCTTTGCTAATAAGTTCATTCACATGAACGATAGTGAACTGAGGTTTTGTGATACGGCTATCAGCATCTGTTGGGTAGGACTGTGTGCCAATGAAATTAAGTCGAGTACCAGTCCCTACACCAAATTGCTTCTCAAAGGCTTGTTTGTACAGCTCCGCTTCCTTTGTACCAGCTACTATGTCAGTGATGTTTAATACCCCACCACTCTGCCAATTCAAGCAATTTCTTGTTGGTTGACGCAGTAAGCTTCCACAAAACGACAAAGAATTGAGCCGTCCCCAACAAGGGAAAAAATGAGTCAGACAACATCAAGCGCAATGAGCGAAGGTCCACATCTTTGTCTCAAAAACATGCTTAGCAAAACATCCGTCGAATTTTCGAACTGACGGGATTTATTGTGCCGTCGTCCAACGCAATTTGCAGGAACAGGACGTCAGGAACGGATCGCGACAGCTTCAGCGTTTCAGTGAGCCGTAGCGACTGCAGTACAAGGCCGTCAAAATCCACGTGTTCGTTGCCGTATTAGTTTTCTCCAGACGGATTTTTGCCAAGGCTTACCCTGCGAAAAATCAAACCGCATGGCTTGATGGCATCAAATCGGCATTTTTTAAGGCGCATCCGAGAGCGTTTGTCTGCGGCAACACCAGATGTTTGGTTCACGCCCAAAACCGCCGCGGCTCAACCGAATGGACGCAAGCCTATTGCCATCCGTAGTCAAAAGGTAAGGTGGAAAGAGCAGTGCGCTATGTACAAAGCAATGCCTTGTAAGGCAAACCGTTCGAAAGTTCGCAGGCAATCAATCATTGGCTGGAGCACTGGTCCCTGACATACGCTGACGAGCGCCTGCTCAACGATTGTCTCAACTCACAGAGAGCGTTTTTTAGTAAAGAGACAGGCGATGAAGTGAAGAACGGCATCATTGAGGTCTGGCAGAACTGAGATTCGTCCCTTTTTCGATAAACCCTCTTAACCAATTCGTTGTTTGTGATAGTTAATTCTTTAAGGATTTTTTGGTGACCTTTTTGGTGACCCTGTGCAATTTTTACTAAAATGTGGGAAGCTAAGTCTTTGATTTTATTGGCGTAAGAGAAAAAGTCTGAATCCCTCCTTCTCCGCCATTGTTGCTTATGCGTGAGGCAGATGAAAGCTCTTCCAATCTTGATTGGCAGAGCTTTTTTCTTGTGTCTGCCGCAAAAATCAAATGACATATACAGACAAACAAGCGGCAAAAAGCGTAGCAGGCCTTCCATGCTTTAAGGCAGAGGCTTCTGTTCCAGACCTCCCAGGCGCTATCACAATGGGCAGCAGCCTCTAAGAACTCGAAAGCCCGTTAAAGAAGAAGCCGCAGAGGGATGGATGGGATCCATGCATGACTTGGATTCCATCTCACTCTTCCTTTGCGCACCACTTTGCCGATCCGGATTACACGGAAGTTTTCTGGGTGCTCATAGATTTGCCGAGAGAGCGGTTCACCACCCCAACTCCGTGACGCCAAATTCTTTCACTTGCTGCAAAGCATCTGCAAAAGCTCTGCAACATGCCCACGCGCAGCGACGCCCTTCATCACTTTGAGAAGCCGTCCGTTCTCATCAATCAACAGCGTTGATCGATTGATGCGGATGCGCGTTTTTCCATCTTTCACCTGTTCGGACATCAGTGCGCAGTCATTCGAAAGCGTGCGGTCCACATCGCAGAGCAGCGGGAAATTCAGGCCGTGATGATCACGGAACCCGCAGTGCGCCGCCACATCGTCGTTAGAGACGCCGACCACCTGCCATCCGGCTCGCGCAAAGTCTTCAAGGTGATCACGAAATCCCTGAGCCTCGATGGTGCATCCAGGCGTTTCATCTTCCGGATAAAAATAAAGAATCAGTTTCCTGCCTTGGAAATCCTTCAGCGTGCGCACGCAGCCGTGGTCATCCTTCAACGCAAAATCCGGTGCGGGCTCCCCGACTTTTAATACCTCTTCGGTCATCCAAAACTCCTCATCGCAATCCTCGGTCTGCACACTGCATACCGCCGTCATGACATTCATGGTGCAAAGAACCTACACCTCTTTGACTGCGCTTGGCAGGGGCTAATTGTGAAAGAGCGAAACCGCTCAGCGTCATCAAATCGTCATCATTGCTTCATTAAAACTTGATGCATGCTTTATAGACTCGCAAGCTCATAGGGTTAGAAATTCTTTCCTTTTCAAATCCTTCCGCCAATATGGCGGTTGGAAAACTGGAAACAGAACATGAGTATTGCGCTTCGCGGCATCACGAAGTCCTTCCAAGGCGTAACAGTGATTCCGCCGCTCACCATTGAATTCAGCAGCCGTGCATTTACTACGCTCCTGGGTCCGTCAGGGTGCGGCAAGACTACGCTCCTGCGAATGATTGCAGGATTGGAAACGCCTGATGCCGGAGAGATTCTCTTTGACGGCAAGCCCGTCTTCAGCGCAGATTTAGGTCTCAATCTGCCCCCTGAGAAACGCAATATCGGATTCGTATTCCAAGATTTCGCGCTCTGGCCGCATCTGACGGTTTTCGAAAACGTTGCATTTCCTCTGCGTGCACGCAAAGATCTCAGCGACTTGAAATCCAAAGTGACAGATGCGCTTTCGCTTGTCGGCCTGGCCGACTTTGCCGGCCGGCGCGTTTCGGAACTCTCAGGCGGACAGCAGCAGCGGGTCGGTTTTGCCCGCGCAATCGTTTCACGCCCCAACATTGTTCTCTTTGACGAACCGCTCTCTGCGCTTGACGCTCAGCTGCGTGAAACCATGCGCAGCGAAATTAAACGAATCACCAGTGCCCTGGCCATGACCTCCATATTTGTGACGCATGACCAGGAAGAAGCGATGAGCATGAGCGACCGCATCCTCGTGCTGAATCACGGCGCTCTAGAACAAGCCGGATCGCCTATCGACATTTACACCCATCCGGCCACTCGCTTCGCAGCGGAGTTTGTCGGGCAATCCAACTTCATTGATGATCAACGCATGTTTCGTCCGGAATTCGCCGAAATCATTGATTTAAAAAAGAATTCATCGTCCAACCATTCTCTCATTTTCTCCGCTCGCGTCGAACAAACGGAATACATCGGGGGCCGCTGGCTTATTGATGTGAGTGTCGGTGACAAACACTGGCGGCTTGCCCACAGCGCGCCGCAAACCATTGGTTCTCAGATTCACATTGCCGTTAATCCTGCCGGGATTGTCACCATCAGCGGCTGACTTCAAACGCATTCATTTCAGGAAGGTACTGAATATGTCCAAAAATCTTTTAGCCGCAGCCGTTTCTGCAGCCGTTCTTTTCGCGAGTCCCTTTTCGGCAGCTCAGGCCGATGAAGGCGTCGTTACCGTCTACATGCCTTCGCCCACTGGACTCAATGCCAAATATGTTGCTCAATTTGAAAAACAGACCGGCATCAAGGTAAAGCTTTTTGAAGGCACCACGGGCAAGATTCTCGCTCGTCTGGAAGCAGAAAAAAGCAATCCCGTTGCCGACGTCGTCGTGCTCGCCTCTTGGTCTGATGGCCTTGCCGTCAAGCAATCCGGCATTCTCGCTTCGTACCCGAACGCCAAAAACGCTGAAAAACTGCGCGCCGACTTCATTGACGCGGACCGCACGCTCTTTGGCACTTCAGCCTCCGCAATGGGCGTCATCTGGAATAAGACGCTTATTCCGAATCTCAATGCCGACTGGAAGGAACTGGCCGATCCCAAGTTCAAAGGCCAAATAGCCATTCCCGATCCGGAAAAATCCGGCTCATGCAAAGACTTCCTAGCGGGCTATCTATATGCCACGAAGGGCGATTGGGCCACCTGGGAAGGCATGGCGAAAAACGGACTGGCTGTCGCGGGCGCCAATAAGGCAGCGCTTGAATCCGTCCTTACGGGAGCCAAAGCCATTCTGGTTGCCGGCGTTGACTACAACGCCTACTCGCAGATTAAGAAGGGCGAACCCATCGGTATTTATTACCCGGCCTCCGGGACCGTTGTTAACCCGCGCCCGGCGATGATTCTGAAGTCGACGAAGAACGAAGCGGCAGCACGCGCCTTCATTGATTACCTGCTCTCAGACGATGCGCAAAAACTGGTGGCTCAGGCCTTCCTTCTGCCGGGCCGTACGGACGTCAAAGCCAGCGGCCGTCTGGGGCTCGATGACATCCGTACTTTCAGCAATCTCGACTGGAACACGATGATGCAGCAGTCTGATGATGCGGCAGCCAAACTCCTGCAGATGACCAAAGGCAATCGTTAAACCTCACCCCCGAAACCAGCAAATTTCAGCCGCCGGAGCATCCCGGCGGCTGAGTCATCTTTCAAATTATCTAGGTACGCATGCATCCGAGCGCATCTGCCGGCGTCCGGCTCTCCGCTATTGTTGCGCTTGCCGCACTCGTCATTTTTATCGTCTGTCCTCTGGGAAGCATTTTCATCACGTCCTTCACCGGCAGCGAGAATGAATCCCTGCTTGTGCAGCATGCACTGGATGCGGCGCTTGCTTCTGAGAACGTCGAAACGGTCGTCAATTCGATCGTGCTTGCCGGCTTGGTCGTTGTGCTCACAACGGTGATGGCCACCCCTCTGGCCCTGCTTCTTTCCCGCACATCCTGGGGTCAAAGTCATTGGCTCGATGTCGCGCTTTTGATCCCCTTCATGACGCCGCCCTACATCGGTGCGATGGGCTGGATTCTTTTCATGCAAAAGCGCGGACTGCTCGAACAGCTTCTGCCGCCCGCAGGCGCAGTTACGCCGGCATTTTTCAGCTTGGGCGGGCTCGTTTTCGTAATGAGTCTCCACGCGCTTCCCTTCATGACGACGATCATGAAGAATGCGCTGATCCGTGTGCCCGGCAATCTTGAGGAAGCCGCGGCGGTCTCCGGTGCGGGTTTCAGCAAACGTTTAAAGCAAGTCCTTTTGCCGCTTGTGACCGGCAATTATGCAATTGCGATGCTGCTCGTCTTTGTAAAGACGCTTGCAGAGTACGGCACGCCGTCGACATTGGGCCGCCGCATCGGCTTTGATGTCTTCACCACGAAGATCCATGCCTATGCCACAACTGCTCCGGTCAATTTCGGAGCTGCAGCAACACTCTCGCTCATTCTCATTACGATCTGCATGGCGATGTGGATGCTTCAGAGCTGGATCACTGCCAACCGCTCCTTTCGGCTGGTCGGCGCCAAGGGAGCACGTCCGGCCTTCTGGAAACTCTCTGGCTGGCCGCGCCGCGCTGCCGCTTTATACATTGGCATCGTGCTGCTCCTCGCTGTCGGTGTGCCATGGTTTTCCGTGATCGCCACCTCGCTCATTAAGATTCGAGGATATGGGCTGGCGCTGGGCAACTTTACGCTGATGCACTACGTTGAGCTCTTTACCGAAAACCCAAAGGGGCTCGACGCCTTCGTCACCTCCTTGATGCTTGCGCTTTCAGTCGGCTTCATTGCGAGTCTTCTCGGCACAGTCATCGTCTGGCTCATCCGTCATTCAGGACGGATGGGACGCCTTCTGGAAGGCATCGGACTGCTCCCAGAAATGCTCCCCAGCATTGTCATGGCAATCGGTCTGATGCTCTTTTGGAACCAGATCTACACCTGGATACCGCTCTACAACACCATGGGCTTTATGGTGTTGGTATACGTCATACTCTTTCTGCCCTACGCCATCCAGTACACGACGTCTGCCTGGATGCAGGTGAGCCCGTCACTCAGAGAAGCCGGCAGCGTCTGCGGCGGATCACCCTTTTTCGTCTTAACGCGCATCACGCTGCCCCTCATTGCCGTCGGCATCGTACAGGGCTTCATCATGATTTTCATCATCGTGCTGCGAGAACTTGTTGCGGCAAGTCTCATTTCGCCGCCTGATGTTCTGGTGATTTCAACCTTTATTGTCAACGAGTTCGAACAAGGCTCGGCCTCAGTTGCAATGGCGATGGCGCTCATCTGCGTTTTAGTCTCTGCGCTCATGCTGTTTGCACTGCGAATGCTGCTCAGTCGCATGAAGCACATCTCGGCGGTGTGAACACACTTCATCCGCCTCGCGCTTTCTGGCCGACGGCAAACACTGCCGACGGCCAGAGTTCTTGGGCAGAAAAGAACGGCCGAACGTCCTTTAAGGTTCAAGTCCGTTCCGTTCAAACCATGCTTTGAGCCAAAAAATGCCCGAAATAGTTTTCACATCCGTAATGCGTCCGTCAACAGCCATCTCCCAAGCCTCGCCAAACGGCACACGGTAGACCTCCAGGAACTCGCCTTCGTCGAGCTTTTGCTCAACTTCAGTGAGACCTCTGGCCAGATAGATGGCGATGTGCTCATTGCTGTAGCCGATCGCATTGTTGATAACGCCGAGTTTGGTCCATTCCTGCGCTTGAACGCCGCACTCCTCAATCAACTCACGCTTAGCGCAGGCAATTTCTTCTTCATTGGGATCTATCTTGCCCGCGGGCAGTTCCCAGAAGCTGCGCTTGAGCGGATGACGCCACTGGCGTTCGAGCAGAATGGTGCCGTCGTCGCCGAGCGCAACCATGGCGCAGGCCCCGCCGTGAGTAAGGTAGAGACGCTTGGAAAGTCCCCCGTCAGGCAGCTTGATATCGTCTCTCACCATCTTTACGAAACTGCTGTTGAAAAGCACTTCCTCTTTGAAAGTCTTCTCTTCAAGCGGATCATTGGGGCGCTCTGCGCGGAGCGCAGGCAATTGAATAAGCGGAATGCGGCTCATGATGGAACTCGGGTGTTCGTGCGAACGGACAGAATATTTGATGTTGATATTGTGCCTTCACGGGCGCTTTTCGGTGCGCCTTGATCCGTCTGATTGATCCGCCTTTAGAATGACGGCACTGTTGAAAAATTGAGAGCTGCGCACAGCATCTGCGCTGCATACCAGTGAAATCCGCTCTCATACATCGAAAGGACCCAAGATGAGTCGAACCATCATGAACCTTGAAGAGTCGCGTGAACTCGAAGCCCGCTGCGCCGTGCGCATGGGCCTAGACACTTTGATGCGCCGTGCGGGCACCTTCGCCGCAAAGTGGCTCGACGAACGTCTGCCGTGTCCGCACGTCACAGTGCTTGCCGGCCCAGGCAATAACGGCGGCGACGCCATTGTCTGCGCCTGTGAGCTCAAGCGCCTCGGTCACACGGTGCAGCTCGTCATGCCGGGCGGAGAACCCAAGACTGAGCTCGCCCGCGAAATGCTTGCCGACTGGATCGCCCTCGGCGGCACCGTGATCTCCGACCCATACATGACAGAAAAGGCCGATGCCGTTGTGGACGGCCTCTTCGGCACTGGTCTCAAGCGCCCGATCACCGGCGACTATCTGGACGCCATACTCTGGTTTAACGAACGCCAATGCTTCAGACTGGCTCTGGATGTGCCCTCTGGACTTCACAGCGAAACCGGTCACTGGGTCGGCACGATGCCCGGCGTAACCGCTGATGCCACTGTTACATTCCTCTCGGCCAAATCCGGACTCTATATGAATGAAGGCGTCGACGCGGCCGGTGCAGTGGTTGTGAGCGAACTCGACGTTTCCGTTCCGCTCACGCGTCTCGGCCTCATCGAGTATTCCGACTTTGACCACATTTGCCAGCCTCGTCCGAAGTTCTCCCACAAGGGCACCTTCGGGCACGTTGCCGTCGTGGGCGGTGCGGAAGGCCACATCGGCGCGGCGCTCCTTTCAGCCCGTGCGGCGCTGCGCATGGGGGCAGGGACCGTAACGGTTGAGCTGCTCACGCCCAACGCCATGATGGTGGACCCGGTCGCGCCGGAACTAATGTTCTCGAGCACCCCGCTTGACTTCAGCCGCTTCACCGCTGCCGTTATTGGTCCTGGACTCGGACAGAGCACCGCTGCCAAGGCTCGGCTTGAAGCCGCTCTGGCCTCGAATATCCCGCTCGTACTTGATGCCGATGCCCTCAACCTCATTGCCGGGGACAAAGCGCTCCTTACCACACTGCTGCACCGCACGGTAGCTACCGTCCTTACGCCGCATGAAGCTGAAGGCGCCCGACTGCTGAAAGTGACGCCTCAGATCATTCAGAGCGACCGCGTCAATGCCGTTCGTGATATTGCCCTGCAGACTGGCGCCATCACCGTTCTGAAAGGACCGGGCACGCTGATTGCCATGCGAAGCTCTCGCACATGGCTCAGTCCCTACGCTACGGCTTCGCTCGCCACTGCGGGCAGCGGTGATGTGCTTTCAGGCATGATTGCAAGCTTCCTCGGGCAGCGCTACGACACAGTGGAATCAGTGCTTGGCGCCGTCATGCTGCACGGTTACGCAGGCAAGGAACGTGTTGCAGGTCTTACGGCCAGTGAAATTGCTTCTATTGCTGTAGAGCCGCTTGAAACCTATCGACGCACCAATGCAAGACCATATTGGTAAGGCAATATCTTTAATGCAATTCGAATGAACTGCCAACAAGGCCTAGTGCCGCAGACCATTCATGATTTGTTGCAGCCTTCACCAATTAGAAATCCCTATAGCAGGCTTATCGGGTTATAGTTTTCTCACGATGAAAGCGACGAGAGAGACGATTTCATCGTGTTTCTCCTGACTTTAGGTTGAGAAAATTGAGGGTTGAGCCTCGCGGGCGACGGGAAAACGCCTGCGAGGCTTTTTTTGTCTGCGGATGAGTGAATACTGGCTCCGACGTGATTGCGAGCCATTCCTGCAAACACCCCCAAACTCTCCGGCTGCCGCACCCCTAGCGTCGTCATTCCCCCTCGGCGCCGTTGACGCACAGGCAGTTTCACAATTCGCAAATCCCTTTTTTCAATCTATATGATGATGCGGGGAGATTCCCGCAATTTCAGGTATTTCGTACACTTAGCACTACCCAAAGTGGCTGCGGCGTTCTTATACTCCTTCTCGCTTAGTTCTTAAGCGTCGCTCTGTACTCCTTTAAAGAGTCACTCTGTGATGCTTTTGCGCCGGTCGGCCCGCGAACCTTTCACTCGGAAACGCACGGGTCTTGAATCGACACACTGAATTCGAACCGTACAGAACTTTGTACATAAAGGAATAGGACACATCACCATGCTTCGCCGCACTTTCATCGCTTCTGCCGTTCTGTTTGCGACTGCCGCCGCCGCTCCTGCCGCCTTCGCCTTTACGGAAGGCAAGGACGCGGACTACATCACCCTTGAAAAGCCCCTTCCTGGCGGTGAAGGCAAGCTCGTGAAGGTTTGGTCCTACGACTGCCCGTTCTGCTTCAAGTTCGACGTGGGCGTTGACCCGAAGATGGTTCCGCTTGCTGAAAAGGCCACCGGCCTTAAGTTCGACATGGTGCACATCGAAACGAAGGGCAAGTACGGCCGTGCCGGTTCTGAACTCTTCGCCTGGTGCCAGCTGCGCGACAAGGCTGCCGGCATCACCGACTGGGAAGATCCCAAGTCGATCTTCAAGAAAGCCAAGGATGCGATCTACAAGGCTTACCACCGTCAGGGCGAACGCTGGGCCTCTGGTGAAGCGGCCTTCCTCAAGACCGGTCTTGATGCGATCGGCGCCACCGCTGAAGAATTCGAAGCCGCCCGCAAGACGCCTGAAGTTCAGCAGCTCGCTGACAGCTGGAAGCCCAGCTACGACGTCGCCAAGATTCAGGGCATTCCGGCCTATGTCGTCAACGGCAAGTACCTCATCATGACGAAGTCCATCCGCTCCGTTCAGGGTCTCGTTGACCTCATCACGGAACTTTCCAAGAAGTAATCCCTCAGGATCTGAGAAATGAATACGCTTCTTGACCGCATCGGTCTGTTCTCCCAGACGCGTTGGCCTTGGCTCGTGATCGCCATCCTGAGTGCTGGCCTCGTGCTGATCGCCCACAACGTGTTTCAGGTGTGGCTCTACATGAAGCCGTGCGAACAGTGCGTGTACATCCGCTTTGCGTTCTTGTGCATGACGTTCGGCTGCCTCTTCACGCTCGCCTGGCCGAAGGCTCTCATCATGCGCATCATCGCCTATGTGTGCGGCGTTTACGGCTGCATCTACGGCATCATGTGCTCGGTGAAGCTTTCCTCGATTCACCACGCTATTCACTCTGAAGACCTTGATGCCCTCTTTGGCATGCAGGGCTGCTCGCTCGAACCGCACTATCCGTTCGGTCTGCCGCTTGAAAAGTGGGCTCCGGACTGGTTCCTGCCGACCGGCGACTGCGGCTATGACAATTCCGATGTCCCCCTCGGAACCGTGCTCTCTCCGCTGCAGGAATCCATCATCCAGATGTATTCCGATGCGGGTGGCTGGTATCTCATCCCGTCCATGAAGTTCATGTCCATGGCTCAGTGCTGCCTGCTCGGCTTCGCTGTTGCGCTCCTTATCTACGTGATTCTCTTCGTGGGCGATATGAAGCATACGTTCGGCAAGCCCGCAGCTTAATGCGAGCCCCGACCGCAAATCTTTAACTCTCTCTTTCCTCCTGTCTCAGGCCGCAGCCGCTCAAGGTTGCGGCCTTTTTTTATCTGCGGCCGAATGAAAGAAAAGGAGACATCCGAAAAAATCGAACATCTCCTTTGGAAGGAACACGTGCTGTCAGACGTTTAGCGGCTTAGCGCTGCTCCGAAAGCGGCACCCCTGAAACGATGGCCCGCAAGCCTTCCGCATCAAAAATACGAACGTGCTTTTGGTTGACCTCAATGAGCCCGTCGTGCGAGAAGCGCGACAGAACGCGGCTTACGGTCTCGAGCTTCAAGCCCAAATAGGAGCCGATTTCCGCTCGTGTCATGCGAAGCACAAATTCACTGCGCGAGTAGCCGCGCTGTTCAAAGCGCTGAGAAAGCGAAAGCAGGAACGCCGCCAAACGCTCTTCTGCGTGCATCGAGCCCAGAAGCAGCATCACGCCGTGCTGACGCACGATTTCGCGCGAGAGCATCTTGAGCACATGAGCGCCCATGGAGCGCATGGAGGTTGCAGCCTCTTCAAACTTGTCGTAATTGATGACGCAGACTTCCGTATCTTCAAGCGCGGTGACGTCACAGGAATGCACGCCGCTCGAGATGCCGTCAAAGCCGATCATCTCACCGGCCATAAAGAAGTTGGTCACCTGCTCGCGGCCGTCGCTGCTCATCACCGTGCTCTTCAAAAATCCAAGACGGACGGCGTAGAGCGTGTCAAAACGGTCACCGGCACGAAAGAGCGACTCTCCGCGCTTGATGCGCCGGCGGTTGCCGGTCACCAGTTCTTCAAGCCGCTCGATCTCCTTCAGGGTCAGTCCCGTCGGGAGGCAGGATTCACGCAGGTTGCAGTTCGAGCACGTTGACCGCAGGAGCATTGCCGGATTATTAAGTGCCACCACTTCTTCCTCATCTTGGTGTGTCGTCCGGTCCTGAGGGGTCATGGGCCGGCAGCTGTTCATAGTTCCGAAGCAGAGGACGAGAATGCAGCAGTCGTAGGCTAAGAAGCCTCACCGCAGACGTATCGTCTGACGGCAGCGCTTTATTGGCGACAATCCACATACAGGGAGCGGAGCTTCGAAAAGCTAATTTTTGAATAATCTTGACTGCCTAGAATCAAGGCGTTGGCTCTCATAAAGATGAATTCGCAGGGAAAATCCCTTCGATCCAATCGACCTTGATCCTCACGTTGATAATCATCAAGAAAGACACTCAAGCTTCCAAAATAATAGCAGGAAGTTTAACCCAAGTCATAATTAAACATAGGCCCCCACAAAATGACGAATTCGGAAACCAGCGGCGTCGAGCTGCCTGACATGGACCTCCTCAAGAAGTTCGACGTGCCTGCTCCGCGCTACACCTCGTATCCGACAGCAGACCGGTTCAATGCCGAATTCACTGCCGAAGACTATGCCCGCGCATTAGCGGGCCGCGGCACAGCCAAAGAACCGGCTCCGCTTTCACTTTATGTGCATGTGCCGTTCTGCAACGATGTGTGCTTTTACTGCGGCTGCAACAAGATTGTGACGCGCGACCATAGCCGCAGCGCCGCATACATCGATTTAATCGGTCAGGAAGCTGATCTGGTGAAGGCGCATCTGACGGGGTCGCAGGAGCTCGAACAGCTGCACTTCGGCGGCGGTACCCCCACGTTCCTCACCGAGGATGAGCTCGAACTCATGATGGACACGCTCACGAAGCGCTTCCCGCTCGCTAAAACCGGCGGCGAATTCTCCATTGAGGTGGATCCGCGTACCTGCGGTCCCTCGAAGGTGAAAAAGCTCCGTGAAATTGGTTTGAACCGCATGTCGCTGGGCGTCCAGGACTTCAATCCCGATGTGCAGAAGGCGGTCAACCGCATTCAGCCTTTTGAAATGACGAAGGAAACGATGGATGCAGCCCGCGCCGAGGGGTTCCACTCCATCAACATGGATCTGATCTACGGTCTGCCGAAGCAGACCCGCGAAACCTTTGCGCAGACGATCGACCAGGTGCTTGAACTCTCGCCCGACCGCATTGCGCTCTACCACTACGCGCATCTGCCCAACCACTTCAAGCCCCAGCGCCGAATTCTGCCTGCCGATCTGCCCGATACAGTGACGAAGGTGCACATCATGTTTGATGCCATCAAGCGCCTCACCGCCAACGGCTACCGCTACATCGGCATGGATCACTTCGCCAAGATCGACGATGAGCTCTCGCGTGCGCAGATCGAAGGTACGCTGCAGCGCAACTTCCAAGGCTACTCGACCAAAGCAGAATGCGACATGGTCGCTTTGGGCGTCTCCTCCATCTCGAAGATCGGCAGCGCCTATGCCTGCAATCCCCGCGAACTCGACGATTGGGCCGCCGCCATTAAAGAAGGACGGCTGGCCACGAACCGCGGCTATCACCTCAACGAAGACGATGAGCTGCGCCGTTATGTGATCATGAAGATCATGTGCAACTTCGAGCTGAAGAAGAAGGATGTGGAAGACAAATTCGGCATCCATTTCGACGAAGTTTTCGCCTACGAGCTTGGAAAGATGAAGCCCTACGTTCATCACGATCTGGTTGAGCTTTACCCCGACCGTCTGGTGGTGCTCCCCAAGGGCAAGATCTTCGTTCGTGCCGTCGCTATGCAGTTTGACCGCTACCTGCGCGAGTCAAATCGCGCCGGCGGCTATTCGCGCATTGCCTGATACACCGTTCGAAAACGTCTGATATGAATCATTGGGCGTTCGGCATCAAGCCGAACGCCCAATCTTTTACGCACAGACCCGTCCGGAGAAAGATTCTGTCGGGCCAATAGGTCTAAAATTATTAGTTTCGGATCCATCATCCCTGCCGGAGAGCGGCGGATGACGCATCTCTCCATTTATCCGCGCCGGCGGCAGAGCAGACCCTTTGGTACACGCACCGACGCAGCAGATCAACTAAAACCGATTTCCAATGAAAGTCGCAGACATTCGACGGACCTTTCTAAAGTTCTACGAAAGCAAAGGTCACACCATTGTGGCGTCCAGCCCCGTCGTTCCCGGCAACGACCCGACGCTTCTCTTTACCAATGCCGGCATGAATCAGTTCAAGGACGTCTACCTCGGATTCGATCATCGCCCCTATAAGCGCGCCACAACGTCGCAGAAGTGCATCCGCGCCGGCGGCAAGCACAATGACCTCGACAACGTCGGCTACACCGCCCGTCATCACACCTTCTTCGAAATGCTCGGGAACTTCTCGTTCGGCGACTATTTCAAGAAGGATGCCATTCATTTCGCCTGGGAGCTCCTCACCGAACACTTCCACCTGCCGCCGGAAAAGCTCTGGGTGACGGTCTACGCCGAAGACCAGGAGGCCTATGACATCTGGCATAAAGAAGTGGGTATCCCCGCCGACCGCATCGTGCGCATCGGCGACAACAAGGGCGCCCGCTACATGTCAGACAATTTCTGGATGATGGGCGATACAGGCCCCTGCGGCCCGTGCTCAGAAATCTTCTATGACCACGGTCCTTCCGTCCAGGGCGGCCCTCCGGGGAGCCCCGAGGAAGACGGCGACCGCTACATGGAGATTTGGAACCTCGTCTTCATGCAGTTCTATCGTGACGAAAAGGGCGAAATGCATAAATTGCCGCGCCCCTCTATCGACACGGGCATGGGTCTCGAACGTATTGCTACGGTGCTTCAGGGCGTCCACAGCAACTACGACATTGACCTTTTTAAGAACCTGCTCGCTGCCGCCAAGGCCGCGGTCGAAAGCGTGTCGACGGTTCCTGCCGACATCAATTCGCCGTCCCTCAAGGTCATCGCTGACCATATCCGCGCCTGCGCCTTCTGCGTCGCTGACGGTGTGGTGCCGGGCAACGAAGGCCGCGCCTACGTGCTGCGCCGCATCTGCCGCCGCGCCCTGCGCCACGGCTACAAACTGGGCGCCCGCGGCCCCTTCTTCTATAAGCTCGTCGACGCCGTCCGCAAGGAAATGGGTGAAGCCTATCCCGAACTCATGAACCATGAGATCGAAAAGGTGATTGAGGCCGAAGAACGCCGCTTCCTGCAGACGCTCAGCAAGGGCATGGATATTCTCGATGCCGCTATTGCCGAAAACAAAACGGGCGTCCTGCCGGGCGATGTGGTCTTCAAGCTGCACGACACCTATGGCTTCCCGGCTGACCTGACGGCCGACGTCTGCCGTGAACGCGGTATTTCGGTCAACACGGCTGAATTTGACGCCGCGATGGAACGCCAGCGCGCCGCCGCGCGCGCATCGGCCAAGTTCAAGATGGCTCAGGGTCTGGATTACACCGGTGCTGACACGGTCTTCACGGGCTACGAAACCCTCACCGAAAAAGACGCTGAAGTCGTGGCGCTCTACGCCAACGGCGAGCCGGTTGACCGGGTTGAAGCCGGCAGCGAATGCGTAGTGGTCTTCAACCGCACGCCGTTCTATGCGGAATCTGGCGGTCAGGTGGGTGATCAGGGCGAAGCCAAGAACGCCACGGCTATTCTGAAGGTGCTCGACACCTTCCGCGTGAAGGCCGCCGTGACGGGCCTGCAGTGCCACGTTGCTGAAGGTCATGTCGCCGTGGGCGACAAGTTCGACCTGGCGGTCGACGAAGCCCGCCGTGAAGCCACTGCCCGCAACCACTCCGTGACGCACCTCATGCACTTTGCACTGCGCACGGTGCTCGGCGACAAAGTAGCCCAGAAGGGTTCGCTGGTGACGCCCGAATCCACGCGCTTTGACTTCTCTTACGGCAAACCCGTGACAGCCGAACAGATCGCCGAGGTCGAACGCATCGTCAATGCGCAGATCCTCAAGAACACACCGGTTCAGACGCGCGTGCTTCCGATTGAAGAAGCCAAAAAGACTGGTGCAGTGATGCTCTTTGGCGAACGCTACGGTGAAGTCGTGCGCGTGCTCGACATCGGCAAGTCCACCGAATTCTGCGGCGGCACGCATGTCAAGGCCACTGGCGACATCGGGTTCTTCAAAGTCGTGTCTGAGTCGGGCATCGCCGCCGGCGTGCGCCGCATCGAGGCCGTCACCGGCATGAATGCACTCAGCTGGGTGCAGAACACGGAAAGCCTCCTTGCTGCAACTGCCCGCGAATTCAAGGCCCCGGTGAGCGAAGTCCCCGTCAAGGCTGCCGATGCTATCGCGACGATCCGCACGCTCGAAAAAGGCATTGATCAGCTCAAGAGCCAGATGGCCGCCAAGGCCGGTGATGCGCTCATCTCCGAGGCTCGCGACGTCAAGGGCGTGAAAGTTCTGCTGGCTCGTCTTGACGGCGCAGACGCCAAAGCGCTTCGCGAAACGATGGACAAAGTCAAGGACAAGCTCGGCAGCGCCGTAGCGGTTCTCGCCTCTGTCACCGGTGAAGACCGCGTCCAGCTCGCCGCCGGCGTTACCAAAGATCTCACTGGCCGCGTGAAGGCCGGCGAGCTTGCCGGCTTCGTAGCCGGTCTCCTCGGCGGCAAGGGCGGCGGCAAGCCTGACCTCGCCATGGCCGGCGGTTCTGACGTCAAGAAGCTCCCGGAAGCGCTCGAAGCAGCCCGCGCCTGGATCGAAGGAAAGCTCTGATGACGAACGTGCACAACGAACCTCAAAGCGTGGAGACGCTGCGGCTTCCCGGCCTTTCGTGCCCGATGCCTGTTCTCCGTGCCAAAAAGGCTCTTGCAAAGATGACGCCAGGAGCTGTGCTCGCGGTTTGGAGTACCGATCCGCACAGCACGCCTGACCTTTCCGATTTCTGCCGACAGACCGGTCACGGTCTTCTTAAGCAGGAAGAAGTGGATGATGACGGCCGTCATTGGTTCGTAAGCGAGATTCAGCGCCGTGCGGATTGATCTGTGATCGCTTCCGCCCAAACGTGAATCTTCCTTCAAAATGCCCGGACAGTTCAGACTGCCCGGGCATTTTCGTTTCCTCAGCAGCAGCCGCTTCGTTTGCGGCGGTATACCTGCATTCGATCAGGGAATATTTTCTCGCAACTCTTGCTTTTTCACTTTCGAGTATGTATAGTTCTCCTTCTGCGAAATTTGTGCGCCAGTAGCTCAGTTGGATAGAGTATCTGGCTACGAACCAGAGGGTCGTGG
>OJSB01001209.1_pt1 | contig 20158 bp, 16 predicted proteins | sample 1599331 | NCBI WGS metagenome assembly OJSB01 (sample SAMN04168657, study PRJEB22393) | human gut metagenome | biome: human gut microbiome; feature: stool | host: Homo sapiens | collected 2014-03-20
CACCGTTCATTTCGTACGTGCCGTACTGTTCGAGCAGCGCGCCGAGACGTGCCACGCCTTCACGGGCGGTCTTGACGTACGGCAGTACGAGGGTGAGGAAGTCCTCTTCGCCAATGCCGCCGGGCACTTCCGGCTCGTAGCCGTCTTCGCCTTCCTTGCCCTTGGCCGGAGTGAGCTCCACGAACGGGTCGGCGCCGAGCACGCGCTCGTTGGTGGTGAGGGTTTCGGTGGCGCTCATGGCCACGTTCGCCTCGTTGACGCCGGCTTCGCCCCAAATGCCTTCCTTCAGATCCGCGTTCGGCACGGCCGTGTACTGCAGCGGCTCGCCCGGCAGGTCGACTTCCACGTGGGACAGCACGCTCTTGTAGTGGCGCGGCTGCTCGTCCGGCTTGACGACGATGAAGCGCTTCGGGCAGAATTCGCCGTTCGCGCTGTCCTCATTGCGGGCGATGATGGTCGATCCGTCATAGCTTGCGTCCTTGCCGACCAGAATCGTGGTGCATGCCATATATGTAGGTTCCTTTCGTTTGTTTTGTTTACGTTTGCGGTATTCTTTGGTATTTTCTTGCGATTACGCGGTTTGCGCCTTGCCGGCTGTTCTCGCCGGTTTCGCCGGTCACGCCTTGCCGGTCAGGAAGATAGCGCCTTGGTCCGCGATCGCACCGGAATTACGCAACGCGCGTTCCATCTCGTTGAGCCAGAAGCCTTGATTGAGACCATTGAGAGGCGCGGTGGTGCCCCATACGTGCAGGTAGTATTCGTGATCCCGATCAGGCGGATACGGACCGTTGTAACGCATGGTGACGGCCGGATCGCCGCTGCGGCCCTTCAGCAGCGGCGACGCGGCGGACGTGCGGCCCTGCACCGTCTCGGGAATCATCGCGGACACCGTGCGGGAGAAGTCGGCGGGAATCGCCAGCGCGTGGGAATCGTTGAAATCGTACATCAGCGCGTCCACGGGCAGATTGGCGAGCGACCAATGGTTCCACTGGAAGCCGCACACCGGAATGGAATCGGGATCGACGAATTCCCAATGCAGGAACTGCACGGACGGGTCGAGCTCGTCGATATAGAAGGGGAAGGAAACGATCGGAGTGCCGTCGATGCAGTTCTCAGGCGGCGCCGCCTTGGCGAACGCGTCGGGAATGACGGTGAAATCTGCGGAAATCTTCATGCTTCCAGTATCGCGCATGCGCGTGACGCGACGCGGCCGTATGACGCGTCTACGCCGGTGGCTCAATCGATGCAATCGCAGCAATCGACGCAACCCGCAACCGAAACGACCCCGTCCGCGCGGCGATCGCACGGAACGGGGTCATTCCGGGAAACAGGGCCTATCAGAACCGAATCGCTCTCATAGGCACATTTGCAGTGGCGGAACCCTGCGGCCGCGATGACGCAGCCGCAAAGTCCGGAATAGCCGAGCGAAAGAAAGAAGGGGGAAAAATCACTCGGCCGGCTTGTAGAAGTCGCCGTTGAGGGCGGCGGCCGCCTTGGCCTTGGCCTCTTCGAAGGTGACTTCGGCGAGGGAGGCGCGCACATCGTCCAGCGCCACCGGGGTCATGGACAGCGAGTTGACGCCGAGACCGGCCAGCACGACCGCCAGATCCGGATCGGCCGCGGCCTCGCCGCACACGCCCACCGGCATGCCCTTGGCGTTGCCCGCGTCGCAGATCATCTTGATGGCACGCAGCACCGCCGGATGCCAGGCGGTCTGATAGTTGGCAACGGAACCGAGCGTACGGTCGGCGGCCAGCGTGTACTGGGTCAGGTCGTTGGTGCCGATGGAGAAGAAATCGCACTCCTGGGCCAAATCGTCCGCCACCAGAACTGCGGCGGGGGTCTCGATCATGGTGCCCACCTCGATCTTGTCGCTGAACTTCTTGCCCTCGGCGGTCAGCTCTGCCTTGCACTCCTCCAGCACGGCCTTGGCATCCTGCAGCTCCCGCAGACTGGTGATCATGGGGAACATAATGCTCATGTTGCCGTAGGCAGAAGCGCGCAGCAGGGCCCGCAGCTGGGTCTTGAAGAAATCCTTGCGGGTCAGGCAGATGCGGATGGCGCGGTAGCCCAGCGCGGGGTTGTCCTCGTGGTCGAGCTTCATGTAGTCCACGGTCTTGTCCGCGCCGATATCACAGGTGCGCACAACCACCTTTTTGGGGGCCAGGCTTTCCAACACCTGCTTGTAGGCCTCGAACTGGTATTCCTCGGTGGGGTAATCCGTGCAGTTCAGGTAGACGAATTCGGTGCGGAACAGGCCCACGCCGCCCGCGTCGTTCTGCTGGACCGCGCCCACATCGCTCATGCCGCCGATGTTGGCAAAGACCTGCACGGTCTTGCCGTCCAGCGTGGTGTTGGGTTTGCCCTTGAGCTCGGCCAGCAGGGCCAGCTTCTTCTGGTCCTCCTGCTGGCGCTTTTTCAGGCTCTCCAGCAGATCGGGAGTGGGGTCCACATACACGCAGGCGTTGTAGCCGTCCACCACAGCCATCTTGCCGTCCCAATCTTCCTGGATCTCCTTGCACTGGATCAGGGCGGGGATGTTCATGCTGCGGGCCAGAATGGCGGTGTGGCTGTTGGAGCTGCCCTCCCGGGTGATGAAGCCCAGCAGCAGGCTCTTGTCCATCCGCACCGTCTCCGAGGGTGCCAGGTCCTCCGCCACCAGAATGCTGGGCTCCGTGCCCTGCAGGGTGGCATTGTCCACGCCCTGCAGGATGTCCAGCATGGCCTGGGCAATGTCGATGACATCGGCGCTGCGGGCCTGTAAATAGGGGTCGTCCATGGCGGCAAACACGGCGGCCTGGTTGTCGCCCGCTTTCTTGACGGCATACTCCGCACACATGTGCTGGCCGTTGATGATCTCCTTGATGGCATCCACAAAGTCATCGTCATCCAGCATCATGGCATGGATGTTGAACACCTCGGCAATGTCCTCGCCTGCCTCGGCCAGTGCCTTTTCATACAGGGCAGTCTGCTGGTCAATGGCCTTGGCCCGGGCCTCTTCAAAGCGTGCTTCCTCTGCCGCCGTGTCCGCGACCTGGGCGGTGGAAATCACGGTATCTTTTTTCTTGTAAATTTTCAGCTTGCCGATGGCAATGCCGTTCAGGATGCTTTTACCGGTTCCTACCTGCATCGTTCTCTCTCCTTTGTTGAGAATTTAGTGCGAAAAAGCCCCCGCAGGGTCTCCCGCAAGGGCTTTTGTCCGCAGATTCAAAGATCAGACGTTCTCGGTCAGGAACTTCTGAATGGCCTCGGCAGCGGCGGCCTCATCGTCGCCCTCCACCTTCACGGTCACGGTGTCGCCCTGCTTGACACCCATGCCCATCAGAGCCATCAGTTTGCGCAGGTCGCAGCTCTTGCCGTCCTTTTCCAGGGTAGCGGTGCTGGCAAAGCCCTTGGCCACCTTCACGAGCAGACCGGCCGGACGAGCGTGGATGCCGCATGCATCCTTAACAGTATACTGGAATTCCTTCATAATCATTTTCTCCTTACTTCATCCCGTTTCAGATCCGGACGGTCCTGCCACTCCGGACGCAGCCGATTTTGCTGCGGGATGCTACTATTATTATAAACCCGCTTCGTTATTTTTTCATCATTCCATATTGCTGATTTTTAGCCAGAAATTTTGGTGCTATTGAACAGAAGTTTTGCCCCCATTTTTCCACCGGATTCATTCGACAGGATACCCCTCGGCATCCAGGGGCAGGTCGGTGTACTGCGCCTCCTCGGGCACCACGGAGTCCGGCTCCCCGCTGGTCTGCTGGCTCTGCCCGGCCGCGCCCAGCTCCTCATCATGGCGCTCTCCCCAGTCGCCGCTGTAATCCTCACCGGACACCTGCTGGGCATCCTGCTGCTCAGCCTGCGCCATTGCGGTCTGGGCATCCTTCAGGCCGATCACCGTGCCTGACGGCTTTTCCAGCAGGTAGGCCCCCACAGCCTTTTTGCGGTAGACCAGCAGCACGCCGTAGCGGCTGGTCTCTCCGCTGCTGGCCGCCGGGATCAGGGCGGTCCACTTTTCCACGGTTTTCCCTTTGTAGCGGGTAAGATCCATCCCGCTTTGCTGCACCACCCCGTTGAAGGCCGAAAAGCTGTCGTCCCACTTGCGGGGGATCTTGACCTTATCCGCCGTAATGGACGTGCCGTCCACATCCAGCCCGTAGCCCGTGAACCAGGTCTGGATGTCCTGCGCGCTCTCGATCCGGTTCACCCCGGCCGCTGCCGCCACCGTGCGGGTGCTGATGTACCGCCCCAGAAAGGCGCTGAAAATCACCAGCGCACAGCAGAGCGCACCGGCCCCCACCTTTTTCAAGCTCGTCTTGTTCAGCGTTACCACAAACATGCCGTTCCCTCCCACCCGTTTTGTTCTGAAAAGAATATATGGGGCGGGCAGGCAGAATATGTTTGGCACCACCAAAAGAGCCCCCGCCGGAATAGACCGGCGAGGGCTCTTTCTCATAGCGGTAAGTTCAGGATCACTCGATCAGGCCGTTCAGCAGGGCCAGGCACTTGCGGCTGTGCAGCTTGCGGATGGCCTTGGCCTCGATCTGGCGGACACGCTCACGGGTGACACCGAAGTCGCGGCCCACCTCCTCCAGCGTGCGGGGGCGGCCATCGTCCAGACCAAAGCGCAGGCGGATGACCTTTTCCTCACGGGGGGTCAGGCTCTTGAGGGCCTGATTGATCTGCTGGGCCACCATGGCGCGGTCTGCTGCCTTGCCGGGGGCCTCGGCGTTCTCGTCGGCCACGAAATCGCCCAGGGAGGAATCTTCTTCCTCGCCCACGGGGCTTTCCAGGCTGGCGGGTTCCTGCGCCATGCGCTGGATCTCCCGCACGCGCTCCACGCTCATATCCATGGCCTTTGCCAGCTCCTCGGGGGTGGGCTCGTGGCCGTTCTGGTAGACCAGCTGGTTGGTGGCCTGACGCATCCGGTTGATGGTCTCGACCATGTGCACCGGGATGCGGATGGTGCGGGCCTGATCCGCAATGGCACGGGTGATGGCCTGACGGATCCACCAGGTGGCGTAGGTGGAGAAGCGGAAGCCCCGGTCACAGTCAAACTTCTCGGCGGCCTTGATCAGGCCGATGTTGCCCTCCTGGATCAGGTCCAGGAACGCCAGGTTGTGGCCGACATGCTTCTTGGCGATGGAGACCACCAGACGCAGGTTGGCCTCGCTCAGGCTGCGGCGGGCGTTCAGGCCGTCGCGGCGGATCTTGAGCAGCTCCTGGCGGCGCTCCTCCGTCAGGGGGCCGTTCTCAACAGCCTCCATGGCCTCCTCTTCGGCAGCCTTTTCCTCGTCATCCTCGCTGGACTTGGTGTTGCCGTCCTCGTCCAGATCCTCGGTATAGCTCCGGCTGTTCTCATCCTCCTCGAACGAGAAGCGGGCGCTGTTCTTTTTGATGTACTCAGGCGCGCCGTACTTCTGGCGGTCGGCCTGAAGGATGTGGGCAGCCTCGGCACCGGCGTGGATGCGCTTGCTCAGGTCCACTTCCTGCTCCGCGCTCAGCAGCGGGATCTGGCCGATCTGCTTGAGGTAGTTCTTCACAGGGTCATCCAGCAGCTCATCCATGGCAGCCTTCAGGTCTGCGGGGTTCTCCTCTGCCGGGTCGTCCTCATTTTCATCGCCCAGGCCCAGCTCATCGCTGTTTGCCTCGGCACTTTCCACCTCTGCCATGATGCCTTCCACATCCAGGCTGGTGTCACCGTCGGCCTCGTCATCCAGAATTTTGATGCCGCGCTCCTCCAGAAGCGTGTAAAGCGTTTCCACATCCATCCGGCACTGGGAAGCCAGTGTCTTGGCCTCGCCCGCCGTCAGGGTGCCTTCGCCCTTCGTCAACAGTTCCTTCAAAGTCATGCCCATTTCGCTCTCTCCTTTTCACCGCGGCGCTGGCTGCGCCGTAAGTGATATCGTATCATAAGTTTTGCCGCTGCGGGATGGTTCAAATCACCAGGCCGCCGTTCACACCGAACACCTGCCCGGTGATGTAACCGGCGCTTTCGCCTGCCAGGAACACCAGCAGCTGCGCCACCTCGTCCGCGCTGCCCAGGCGGCCCACGGGGGTCTCCTCGGCCAACGCAGCCTTATCCTCTGCCGTAAAGGCAGCCATCATATCGGTGTCGATGACACCCGGAGCCACGCAGTTCACGGTGATGCCGCTGGGCCCCTCCTCTTTGGCAAGGGCCTTGGTCAGGCCGATCAGGCCCGCCTTGGCAGCGGAGTAGTGCACCTCGCAGCTGCCGCCTGTCTGGCCCCACATGCTGCTCACGGTCAGGATGCGGCCCGCCTTGCGGCGGATCATGCCCGGCAGAGCCAGCTGGCACAGGTGGAACGCGCCGCTCAGGTTCACGTCCAGCATGTGCTGCCACTCCTCCGGGGTGATATCGGTGAACAGCTTCTGCTGGGCAATGCCCGCGTTGCTCACCAGCACATCCACATGACCCACGGCCTGCTCCACGGTGTGGAACGCCACCTCACAGCTGGCGCGGGAGGCCACGTCGCACTGGACCGCCAGCAGGCCCGGCAGCGCCTTTTCCAGTGCCGCCGCCGCCTCGGCGTGGGTGTGGTAGAGCACCGCCACCCGGTAGCCCGCCTGCCAGAAGGCGCGGGCCGCCGCGGCTCCGATGCCCCGGTCGCCGCCCGAGATCAGCACGCAGCGCCCGTTGGCCGCAGGGACTGCCGGTTCCGGCACAGGCTCCACCGGCGGTTCTGTTTCCGCGGCCGGTTCTGTTTCCGCGGCCGGTTCCGGCGTAGCTTCCTGCACCGGCTCCTGTTCCGGCTCAGGGGCCCGGGATGCCTCGTCCTCATCGCTCAGGTCAAAGGTCAATTCAAATTCATCATCGTACAAGAGTCAGCCCTCCTGCCGTTTGTTCTCTGCCTGCAAAAAATCCCGCAGGCAGGAAGGTCCCGCCCTCCACCGCACCCATGGGCTGCGCTCTGCTCCTCTTTCCGGTCAAGGCCGGTCCTGCGGCGAGCCCGCTGGTCTGTGCGAGTGGTTTCGACAAGTTACCATTAAATAATATAACACAATTCGGCGAAAAAAGAAAGTGGGAACCGCCGTCTTTTCACGCAGTTCCCACTTTTTTTCACGTTCTCAGGGGGTCACGGGCGGTTTCCAGCGGGGCTTTGCGGCCCGCTGCTCCCGCAGCCGGAGGAAAAACGCCTGCAGCAGCGCCTGCGCCTCCTCCGCCCGCAGGCCGCGTTCCACCACCGGATGGTGGTTGAAGGGCAGGGCGAACAGGTCGGTCACGCTGCCGCAGCACCCGGCCTTGGTATCCGCCGCGCCGTACACCACCCGCCTGATCCGGCTGTTGATGATGCCGCCGCTGCACATGGGGCAGGGCTCCAGCGTAACGAACAGCTCACACTGCCACAGCCGCCAGCCGCCCAGCTTTTTGCAGGCCGCGTCAATGGCCAGCAGCTCGGCGTGGTGGAGGGCGTTTTTCTCGGTCTCGCGGGTGTTGTGGGCGGCGGCGATGATCTCGCCGTTCCGGGCCACCACCGCGCCCACGGGCACCTCGCCCAGCGCGGCGGCCCGTGCGGCCTCCTCCAGCGCAGCGCCCATCAGCTCATAGTCGGTCATCCCATTCCCCTTTCTGCCAGCGCCCGGGCCAGCACCAGCCCATTGTTCAGGATATGCAGCACCACCCCGGGTGCAGGACTGTCGGTCTGCTCTGCGGCCCACCCGAAAATGAGCCCCATGCCCAGCGCGTAGCACTTTTCGGTCAGCGTTCCGTGCAGGGCCGCAAAGAGCACAGCCTGGCAGAGGTTTGCCGGATGCTCCCCCAGCGGCCGCAGCAGGCGCAGCAGCGCCCCCCGGAACACCAGCTCCTCGGCCAGCGGCAGCACCAGCAGGCTGCGCAGCGTGCCGGGCACGCCCTGCGGCAGCTCTGCCGCCCCGCCGGGGACCAGCACACACCAGACCGCCGCCAGCCCGGCCCAGGCCAGTGCCGCGATGCCTGCCGCCCGCAGGCGGCGGTTCTGTTCTGACATCTTCTCCGTCCCCTCTCCGTTTGGGGCCGCGCTGTTCCGCTGCTTCGGGCGCACAGCGCACCGCCCCGCAATGCCTGATGCCCATTGTATCATGTTCCGGCCCGTTTGTGCAAGAAAACGGAGCGGAATTGCGAAAATACGAAGAAATATTGATTCAAACAATTGACATTTCCCGTTGTCTCTGGTATATTCCTATACGACTTTTTGATTGATTTGGTCGGGTTATCCGTTCTTGGCCCCGTTGGAGGTATTACTATGATCCGCATTCTTACCGATTCCGCATCCGACATCCTGCCCGCTGAAGCCGAGCAGCTGGGCGTGACCGTCATCCCCCTGAACGTCACCCTGGAGGACGGCACCGTGCTCCGGGACGGCGTAGATATGACCCCCACCGTGTATTACGGCGTGATGGCCCGCTGCCACAAGCTGCCCACCACCAGCCAGCCCAGCCCCGAGCTGTTCCAGCGCTTCTTCCTTGAGGCGGCTGCCGCCGGGGACGAAGTGGTGGGCATCTTCCTCTCCCATGAGCTGTCCGGCACCTGCCAGTGCGCCCGGCTGGCCGCAGACATGGCCAATGTGGACAATGTCCTCTTTGTGGATTCCGAGAACGTCTGCCTGGGTGAGAGCCTGCTGGTGCGGCTGGCTGTTCAGCTGCGGGATGCCGGAAAGACTGCCGGGCAGATCGCCGCCACCCTTGAGCACGCCAAGGAGCATCTGCATCTGGTGGCTGTCATCGACGACCTGAAGTATCTGCGCAAGGGCGGCCGCCTGCCCGCCGCCGTGGCCGTGGCCGGTGGGATGCTGGGTATCAAGCCCCTCATCACCATCAAGGAGGGCAAGGTCGTTATGGCGGGCAAGGCCCGGGGCCTGCCCGGCGCTTACGTTGCCCTGTTCAAGAAGATCGAGGAGCTGGGCGGCATCAGCACCTGCGCCGACGCGCTGGCCGGTTACACCCTCGCCCCCCGCGAGGTGCAGCCCATCCAGACCTACCTGCAGGAGAATCTGGGCCGGAACGAGGCCCTTGTGCGCCAGATCGGCTGTGTCATCGGCACCCACGCCGGCCCCGGCGCGTTCGGCCTGGCCTTCCTCGATGAGGGCTTCACCTTCTGATCTTACCCAATCAAAAAGAGGAACTGCTTTCCCGGCAGTTCCTCTTTTTTGTTGGTTTATTCGTGTCCGATCTTCGACCAGTCGATCTCTTCGGAATCTACAAAGCCGCTGTCCTTCGCTTCCTCCAGCTGCTTTGCTTCCTCTGTGGTCAGCTTGGTGAAATCCGGGTCCCATGCCAGCACCAGCTTTTTGATCAGCTCGTAGGCAAGGTTCTTGTCCGGGTCCGGCAGCATATCGATCATGTGTGCTGCATTCATTGCAATTTCAGACATCCTGCCACCTCCTTATTTATAGATATCGCCACGATTCCCGATATCCAGCACCAATAGAATGAAGATCCGTTCATTACAGCACCGCGTCCGAGACGATCTTGCCCAGCAGGAGCACCAGCACCACAAGCATCATGGGGCGGATGAACTTTGCGCCGTTCTTGAGGGCGAAGTGGGAGCCCAGCAGGTTGCCCACAATGCCGCTGATGGCACAGGGGATACCGATGGAGAACACCACCAGCCCGCTGGAAAGATACGTTACCAGGCTGGCGTAGTTGCTGGCAAGGTTGAGCACCTTGGCGTTGCCGCCCGCCGTGCGCAGGTCAAAACCCATCAGAGTGGTAAAGGCGATGATGGCAAAGGTGCCGGTGCCCGGGCCAAAGATGCCGTCGTACAGGCCGATGCCCAGCCCGATGGCAAGAGCCAGCACCGCCTTTTTGGCGTTCAGGGTGCCGTCGTCCCGGTTCTCGTCGGGCAGGTCCCGCCGCCAGAGGATGAGCACCGCCGCCACCGGCAGGATGATGAGCATCATGGTGCGCAGCACCTGATCGCTGAGCAGGAGCACGATGTGGGAGCCCAGTGCGCTGCCCACAAAGCTGCCCACAGCCGCCAGCAGGCCGACCCGGATGTTCATGGCTCCCTTCTGGAAGAACTGCGCCGTGGCAAAGGTGGTGCCGCAGGCCGCGCTGAATTTATTGGTGCCGTAGGTGTAATGCACCGGCAGGCCCGCAAACAGGTAGGCGGGCAGGCTGATCAGACCGCCGCCGCCCGCCGCCGAGTCCACAAAGCCCGCAAACCCGGTCATCAGCATCAAAAACAGCAGCATTGGCAATGATAATGTAATTTCCATTCGTTCTACTTTCCTACTCCTTATGTACTTCTTTGCGAAACCTCTCCGTCACCGCAGCGTGAACCTGGCGCGAAGCGCCTGAGAGGTTTACTTCAGATACAGCTTTCCCTCGCAGGCCAGGATCTGATCCAGGATCATCCGGGACACCCGGGCACCATAGACCATGGCGGGGTGGTCGTTGTACTCGATGATGTCATGGAACTCCTTGTTCATCAGAACGATCACATACTCGCCGTAGGGGGTGTGGATGATGCCGCCGTCGTTGCGGCAGGCGTTCATGCTGCCGCTCTTGCTGGCCACCCAGATAAGCTCCGGCTCGCCGGTCTCCTCGCAGTCCAGATAGAACTGGGGGAAATCGTGGGTCAGCATGGTGTTGTAGTGCTGCTGGCGGAAGATGCCCAGCATGGCGGCGCTGGCTTCTTTGCTGACCAGCGTGCCCTTTGCCACCTGCGCAAACAGGGCGGCGTAGTCCCGGGGCGTGGTGGTGCCCAGCTTGTCGTAGCGGTCAAAGTGGAGGGGGTTGTGCAGGACGGTGTGCCCAAAGCCCAATTCCCGGATACAGGCATTGATGGTGTCCAGCCCCAGGTAATCGATGATCATATTGGTGGCGATGTTGTCCGAGCAGATGATCATCATGGTGGCGGTGTCCTTCACCTTGAGCTTTGCCCCCACGCCCAGGGCCCGGAGCATCCCGGAGCCGTCCACGAACTGGCTGGCCTCGTAGGTGATCTCCTCCTCCAGGTCAGCCCTGCCCCGGCTGGCCTGCAGATACAGCACCGCCAGAATGAACGCCTTGATGGTGGAGGCCGTCTCAAACTCCTCGTCGGCACCGATCTCCACCGTGCTGCCGCGCAGGTCGTCCACAAAAACGCTCATCTTACCCTGATAGGAATAGAGCTCGGCGGCAATGCGCTTTTCCAATGTCATATTCTGATCCATCTGGAATCCCTCAACTTTTCTATACTTTCCGTTATACTTTATCCTTACCGTTAAGACATTATTATCGTTGATATCGTTGTTATCGTTGCTAACTTTTCTTTTTCACCAACGTTATCAACGATTGCAACGATGATTTTGATACTAACGGTGATTACAGGTTGTTTTCAAAGAAACGCTGTGCGTTGCGGAAGAAGATGGCTTCCACCTCATCCTCGGTGAAGCCCTCTTTCCGCAGGGCATCGGCCAGCAGGGGCATTTTGGAGCAGTCGCTCAATTCCAGTTTGCCGCCGATGCCGTCAAAGTCACTGCCCAGACCGATGATCTCAATGCCGCCCACCTGCTTGAAATGGGCGGCGTGTTTGGCCATCAGGGCCGTGGTGCTGCGGCACAGGTCGGGGCTGGGCTGGTCATCCAGAAAGCCCGCGCAGTAGTTCAGGCCCACCAGACCGCCTTTTTCCGCCATGACCCGGATCATCTCATCGGTCAGGTTGCGGCAGTGGGGGGCCAGGGCGCGGCAGTTGGAGTGGCTGGCCGCAAAGGGGCGGGTGCTGTGCTCCGCAAGGTCCCAGAAGCCCTTATCGGACAGGTGGCTCACATCGGCAATGATGTGCAGGCGCTCCATCTCGGCCAGGAACTCGAAGCCCTTCTCCTTCAGGCCGGTCTCGGTGTTGGGCATACAGGGCCAGATGGGGCCGTTGCCGGGCACCACGTTGGGGCTGGCCAGCTCGTTTTCGTGGTTCCAGGTCAGGGTCATCATCCGCACGCCCAGCTCGTACATCCGGCGCAGCACACCCAGACTGCCCTTGCAGCAGCCTGCTTCCTCAATGGTCAGCATTCCGCTGATCTTGCCCGCCTCGGCGTTTTTCCGGATATCCTCAGGGCGGTAGACAGGGGCGATCCTGTCGGAATACCGCTCCATCATCCGCTTGAACACGTCGATCTCTTCCAGCGCCGTCACCAGCGGGTCCGCGCCCGGGGTGGGGTCGGCCAGATTCACAAAGGCGGCAAAGCACTGGAGCATGTAGTCGCCCTTCTCCAGCTTTTCCAGATCGATGTGGCCGTTGTTGTGGGCAAAGGTCTGCCCGTCGCCCCGCATCTCCGCGCGCCGCAGCTCGCTCAGGGTGTCACAATGTAGATCAAAGACTTTCATCGTTCATGTCCTTTCTTAACAGCTTCTATGTAAATCATTTCTGCCACAAAGCTCCCGTTTTCCGCAGCGAAAACTTGGCTCCCCTGCTAGGGGAGCTGGCGCGTCAGCGCCTGAGAGGTTTCTCCCATAAGCAAAACCTCTCCGTCATCTTCGCTATCGCTCGATGCCACCTCCCCTAATAGGGGAGGCCTTGGCATAGGATTCATTTTTCGCAATGATCGCTGACGCTCCAAAACGCACTCCTGCCGCAAGCAGGGCAAACAGGAGCGAAGCGCCAGACCACGAAAACGCGACGGCCTGCCAAGGGCTCCCCTACTAGGGGAGCTGTCGCGGCGAAGCACGCGACTGAGAGGTTGTACAGAGCCGCACCTGGTCGTTTCAGAACACACTCCCCACCGCATACAGGCTCTTGACCAGATCTTCCCGGTACAGCGGGTCGGCGGGGTCAAGGCTGTTGATGACCACGCCGCCGCTGGCGGACGCGCCGGTGGAGTGGATGTAGCGGCCCTCGCCAAGGTAAAGGGCGATATGGCCGGGGAAATAGAGGGCATCGCCCCGCTTTTTGTCTGCAAAGGGGATCTGGTGCATGGGCCAGCCCTCCACGATCCTGGCATCCCGGTAGATGAGCACGCCGCACTGCATATAGGCGCTGCTGACAAGGCCGGAACAATCAATGCCCCGGCCCGATTTGCCGCCCCAGCGGTACTCGGTGCCCAGATACTTTTTCGCCTGCGCGCAGACGGCATCCCGGAACGCTTCCTCGCTGCCGTCGTACCACGCCTGCAGTGCCTGCGGCACCAACTCCCCGGCGGTAATATTCTGGGCCTCGGCCAGCGCGTCATCAAAGGCCAGCCCCTCCCGCTGGGAAAACACGGCGGTCATCTCAAACCGCACCGGCTCCAGCGCCACGTCCCGGACATAGCCGGTGCGGCCATCCAGCAGGGTCACCCTGGCCCAGCCGGTGTGGGCCAAGGCTTCCTCGGGCGGTTCGGGCAGGCGGCAGAGCAGGCAGCCCCGCTCCAGTTCCAGCATCCGCACCCCCTGCACCTTGGGCAGGCTGAGCACATCGGTGGCACGGCCCACCAGCACCAGCGGCTGGGGCAGGTAGTCCCGCAGCGCGTCCTCGCTGACAAATTTCAGCGCATCCCGCCGGACAAAGCCGTGGTAGCCGTAAAAGGTGACCACCTCGGCCACCTCCGGGGAGAGGGGCACTCCCTCGGCGGTCACGCCGCCGGGGGCGGTTCGCACCTGACAGGCCTGACCGTACAGGCCCTCGTCCCCGATGGTGGAAACAAGGCCCGCCTCGCTCTGTTTGGTGGTCTGGGGCAGATCGTAAATGGTCACGACAGGCCGGGCAAATAGGGCGTATTGCATCATTCGGTTCCCTCCAACAAATTCAGCAGCTCCTCCGGCTTCATGCGCAGGATGGCACCATCCGCGCTGCCGGTGACGGTCTCGGCCAGATCCTGCTTGGCCTGCTGCAGCTCCACGATCTTTTCCTCAATGGTGTCCTGGGCGATGAGCTTGTACACCTGCACCGGGTTCTGCTGGCCGATGCGGTAGGCACGGTCGGTGGCCTGATTCTGGGCCGCCACGTTCCACCACGGGTCGTAGTGGATGACGATATCGGCGGCGGTCAGGTTCAGGCCGGTGCCGCCTGCCCGCAGGGAGATCAGGAACACGCTGGCCTCGCCGCCGTTGAAGCGGCGCACCAGCTCGGCACGCACCGGCTTGGGGGTGGAGCCCTGCAGGGTGAAGTGGCTCACACCCTCCGCGTCCAGCCGCTTGGCCAGCAGCTCAAGCATGGAGGTAAACTGGCTGAACAGCAGGATGCGGTGCCCACTCTCCACGGCACTGGTGACCAGCTCGATGCAGGCATCCAGCTTGGCGCTGCCGCCTGTCCAGTTGTCGGCAATGAGCCGGGGGTCGCAGCAGATCTCCCGCAGCCGCATGAGGACGGCGAACACCGCCATCTTGTCCTCGGGCTTGGCGGCCCGCAGCTTCTCCCGGGCATCCACCACGGCGGCAAGGTAGAGCTTGCGCTGCTCCTCCTCCAGCTCGATGCGGTAGACATTCTCTGTCTTGGGGGGCAGCTCCTTCAGCACCTCGGACTTCATCCGGCGCAGGATGAACGGCCCGGTGAGCTGGTTCAGCCGCCGCACCGCCGCCGGGTCGTTTTCCTGCGTGATGGGCTTTTCAAACCGGCTGCAGAAGCTCTTGTAGGGCGGCAGGTAGCCCGGCATCAGGAAGGAGAAGATGCTCCACAGCTCACCCAGGCGGTTCTCCACGGGGGTGCCGGTCAGTGCAAAGCGGACACGGCTGTTCACCCCGCACACCGCCTTGTATTTCTGGGTGGTGTGGTTCTTGATGGCCTGGGCCTCGTCCAGGATGCAGGCGTAGAATTTCTGGTTCTCGTACAGGGTCTCGTCGCGGCGGAGCAGGTCATAGCTGGTCACCACCACGTCGGCCCCGTCCCACTGCTCGGCCAGCTGGGCCCGGTGGGCGGCATCCCCGTCCACCACAACGCAGTTCAGCTCCGGCGTGAACTTTTGGCATTCCTCGGCCCAGTTCAGCACCAGCGAGGCCGGGCAGACGATGAGGCTGGGCAGGGGGTTCCCGCCCTGTTCCCGGAGGGCCAGCAGATAGCTGAGCACCTGCACCGTCTTGCCCAGACCCATATCATCCGCAAGGATGCCGCCCATGCCGTAGCCATCCAGCGTGCGGAGCCAGCGGTAGCCGTCCCGCTGGTATTTTCGCAAAACTTTTTGTAGAGACGCGGGCGGTGTATACTCGCTGTCCTTTACCGCGTGGAAGCTCCGGCTGAGCTGGCGGAAGGCATCGTCCCGGTTGAAGCGGATGCCGTTCTGCCCCGAAAGCGCCCAGTCCAGACTGGGGGCCCGGTACAGGGGCAGCCGGGCGTGGGCCTGGCCCAGTTTGGCCCCGGAAAGCTCCAGCGTCTCGTTCAGCTCGTCCAGCACCTCCATGGAATCGTCCAGCCGGAGCAGACGGCCATCGCGCAGGCGGTGGTAGCGCTTTTTCTGGTGGAGCGATCTCAGCAGGGCTTTCAGCTCTCCCACCGGGAACTCCCCCGTGTCCACCTCCAGGTCGAGCACGCTGCCGTGCACCGACACCCCCACCGAGATCTTCGGCGGTGCGGCCTGCATACTGCGGAAGGCATCGGTCAGGTAGACCTCGCCCTCAGCCAGCAGGGCCGGGATGCCCTCATCGAGGAAGCGGTAGACTGCATCCTCCTCATAGGCATCGTAGTGGGCGGCAAGGCCGTTGCCCATGGTGTCTGGCCCCGGCTCCAGGTACCGCCCCAGCAGCCGCCCGGCCCGCTGTTCGGCGCGGGCATCCCGCAGCAGACCGGCAGGCCCCGGTTCCTCCGGCGTGACGCGGTCCTCGCCGTACAAAAACTCAAGGTGCGCCCGCACCGTTTCTCGCGTGGGCGCGTCAAGGTAAAACTGCACCACCGGCTCCAGCGGGATCTGGTTCAGCAGCAGGCGTTCGGGGTCCTCAATGGTCACCCTGCTGCCCAGCTCCGGCAGAACGTAACTGCAAAAGGCGGTGGCATCCCCGGTGGTAAAGAACAGGCTCTTGCCGCACAATGCCTCAAGGGCGGGCCGCATCCGGGCGCTTTCGGCCCGGTCCAGCTGCCAGATCGTATCCTCACTGTATAAATAGTCGTTGTCTAAACCCGTTTTCCATCCCAACGCGGGGGTCACGGACACCTCCACGCCGCCCCGGCGCTTTTCCACCCGCATGGTCAGGGCCGGGATGCCGGTCTTGAGGGTGTAGCCGCCCAGATTGCCGGTGGGGGCATAGAGGGCCACCAGACCGTCAAAGATCTCGCCGTTCAGCGGGATGCCCCCGGCAGGCCCGCTGCGGGGCGCATTGCCGTAGCTGCGCAGGGCCGCCTCGGCTCCTTCCTTTGCGCTGAGCTGCCGCCGCAGCAGGCGGAGCAGCTGCTGTGCCTCCGGGGCAAAGGCCTCCCAGCTGTGCTGGAATTCCAGCGCCTTGCCGTAACTGATGAAGCCGTGCTTCTCCACGGCCCGCAGCAGGTCCGGGATGCTCTTTACCACATACTGCCGCCCGCCGTCTGCCGAGATGCGCAGCCGCAGCCAGGGCAGCTCCCCGGGCAGCAGGGTCAGCTCCGGCTCCAGCTCTGCGGAATGGGGGCGCAGCTCCGCGTGGCCGGTCCCGCCGCCCACCTCGGCCAGTGCTCCCTCCTGATAGGCCCGGAGCAGCCGCCGTGCCTCGTAGTCGGATTCCGGTTCCTCGCCCCGCCACTTCTTGCCGAACAGCATTTCCAGGCTGGAGGCATAGCTGTCCCTGCGGGGCGGCTCCTCAGGCTGGGGCGTTTGCAGGTTGGCCGTGCCCCGCACCACGCCCGGGATGCTCTCCGGGCTCTCCGAGGGCTTTTGCGGCGCTCTGCCGGAAAGGCCCTGACTCTCGCTGTCCCACATCAGCAGCGCACCGATGTGCTTGCAGCAGGGCCCCTCGCCGTTTTCGTTGTAAGGGCAGGAGCAGCTGGCGCTGACAAAGCTGCCATTTTCCCGCAGCCAGACCTGGGTCTGGTACAGGCTCCGCCCGCCGCCGCGCACGTCGGCGCTCAGGTGGCGCACGCCGTTCCCGGCCACTTCGCAGTTCAGATCCTGTATCCGGTCCGTGTAGGCCTTGGCCCGCGCGAATACCGTGCCGCCCAGCAGGTAGCGGATCTCTTCCATGTCCATCCGGGGTCTCCCTCCCTCTGCAATGCTCTATTGGTTAAGCATACCGCACCGGCGGGCGGGATGCAAGGGGTGCCGGGAAAAAAAGTTCCGGAAAGCACAGAAGCGCCTCATCCGGGAGAGGATGAAGCGCTTCTGTACTTTGGGAATTTTGGAACACTCAGCCCGCATTGCGGTTTACAGGCCAAGTGGGGGTTGGTTTAGGGCTGCTCAGGCATTCTGCTTGAGCTCCTGTGCTTTCTGCCATGCTTTCAGCACATCGATCTTGCTTACGGTGTTGTCGGGATAGAATTTCATCTCTTCCGGAGCCGTGCCCTCATCGTTCAGGTCAGGGATAAGCTCGTTTTCCATGGCCCAGCGGGCGGCGTGCTGCAGGTCCATATCCCGCTCTTCCTGACCGACATCGGGGTAGAGCAGTTCGGATTCGGGCATGGGCTTGCCTGCATCCTCCCACAGCATCATGGCAAGGGCGCTGCGGTTGCTGGGGAAGTAGGGCAGAGCCATCAGCTTGCCTGCAAATTCAGCGCCCAGAGAATAGGCCTGATAGCCCAGCACTGCACCGCCGACAACAACAGTAGTGCCGATCACGATGGGGCCAACGATATCGGGCTCGTCATCTTCAATGGATGCATCCTGTGTCATGGCTTTCAGGGTCACGGCCTTTGCAGGCATCTCAAAGGCAAAGCTTTCCTTATCCTGATAAGCGTTCGGATCATCCAGGCCGGTGATATCCCAGTGGCCAAATTTCAGACCGCTATCTGCAAAAGCATCCTTATCAAATGCAACACTCACCGTTGCACCCTCGGGGACATGAAAGGAACCGTCCTCGTTGGCATTCTTTTTAACGATCTCGGTGATATCCTCGGGGTCAGCACCATTCTTGCCGGACACTGTTACGCTGGTGATAACGCCGTCCTTCAAGGTCAGGATGGGCATTTCAGACACAACAAAGTCCTTTTCGTCCTTTGCCAGCTTATTCTCACCCTGCTTGACAGCAGCGGTCAGGGTCTGCTTGCCGGTCTCCTTGGGAGTAATGCGGAACGCATATTGTTCTTTTACATCGCTCAGATCAATGGGCAGGCCGCCTTCCGGCATGGGCTGATACGCACCGTTTTTGTCCTTATACTCGATCTCGCTGTTCTTGTCGCCAAAGGTCAGGATACCGGTACCGGTGCTGTTCTCATGGGTAAGGGTCACGGTAAACTCTGCCGGGTCTTCTGCTTTGATCTCACCCTTCAGACCGTTGATGGTCACGCCGACTTTCTTGGAAAGGCAGCGATATTCCTTGCCATCCGCGGTCTTTTTGTAGCCTACCAGATAATCCTCATTCGCACTCGTCAGGTTCAGATTCTTCGGATACTCTCCCGTGGTGGCTGTCGTCAGCTGACGGCCATCGCCGGGGTCAGCGCAGGCAACGGTGGCATTGTGATTGAAAGTCTCTTCAATCGTGATCTGCTTGCCAGTGTTCAGATAGATATCCGCTCTATTGCCGCTGAATTCTGCATTCTTCAGGACAACACTGCCGCTCTGCAGATCGATACCCTTAGCGCTATCTTTAAATGTTCCACTAATAATTTCCGTACTTGCCGAATACTTTCCACCGCTCAAATATTGATTTTTCAGCGCACTTCCATTCTTAGCATCAACCGTTGCATTCGCAATGTGCATTTCTCCATTATTCACAATTGCATCTGCAGGATCTGTTCCTGTAAAAGTGCCACCTGTAATCGTCATCTTACTGTTTTTCCAGTTGCAAACTGCAGACTCTGCACTCGTCCAGTTCGTGTCGGAGTAGCTTCCATTGCCACCACTGAAGCTACCACCTTCAACTGTTACAACACCACTTGCGCTACAGAGAGCCACACCATTCTGCGCTACCACTTCAGGCTTCCCCTTAATGGTCATCTCTCCGCCTCTGTTATTATAGATTGCCGTACTATTGATACTTTTGTAGCTTCCTCCGTCAATAATCATCGTTCCCGCACGGTTTGTTACTGCAAGGTCATTCTGGCATTCCGCAGTAACATTAGTCAGCGTCATCTCACCCTGACTGTTCCAAAACGGTTCTTGGTTAAGTGTAGTATAGCGTCCACCATTGATAATGGCACTTCCAGCAGCTGTTCCGTTTCCCCATGTTGCCACAAAACCACAGTCGCTCTTGCTCGTAGTGACGTTATAGTTAGCATAATTATTGATTGTTACGCCACCTGTAGATTTCACACCAATCAAATAGGAAAAGCCCCAGCTCTCATCATGGTAACTGTCAAATCCATAAGTAATATTTCCGACGATATTGATTGTTACGCCTTTAGCAGTGATTTCGATAGGGAAGTTATAATCTCCTCTCATCTGATAGGTTGTATTATCTTCCGCAATGGTGTACACACTACCGGTGAAGTTATTTGGAATCAATGTTCCCTTGCTCGAATCAATGTTCTCCTCCGCAAATGCCGACACTGCCCCCGCAGGCAGGAATGTCAGCATCATACTGAACGCCAGTAAGAGGCTGATGAGCCGTTTTTTCATAAAAATCCTCCTTTGTCAGTCATTAATACTCCCAGTTTCTCTATGAAAAGCACCCAGACAAAAAGAAAAAAGCGCCGCACCAGCCAAATGGCTGGTACAACGCTTTGCGTTTTGTACTTTAGGGGTGCTCGCCCTCTCTATCTATACTTTAACCTGCCACTTCTCAAGGGCAAGGTGATCGTGGTGCCCGGAAAAGCTACTCCCATACACTTCTCCATAACCCCGCACCGACTGCCCTTTGGGGGCGCTGGCACATTTCCGCATAGTTGAAGAGGGTTGCAGAGCAAAGTGCAGCTGGCGGCCCCTACCGGGCCTTCCACCTTGCGTCACAGCCTCCCGACTGATTTGCTGATCTTTCTGTTTTGCTGACAAGGTGCTTCTCGCACCTTGTCATACCCCCCCCCCTATAAAAAATCAAGAGGTCTGGGCGAGGTTTGTAGATACTCACAAATTCATGGGATTTTTTAGGCCGTTTTGATGGAAAAGTGCACGCATAACAAAAACAAACCCCCAAGGAATTTCTTCCTCAGGGGTTTTGTTTAAGTCGGCGACTACCTATTTTCACGCGCCGTTTCCAGCGAACTATCTTGGGCACGAGT
>OJSB01001239.1_pt1 | contig 19647 bp, 17 predicted proteins | sample 1599331 | NCBI WGS metagenome assembly OJSB01 (sample SAMN04168657, study PRJEB22393) | human gut metagenome | biome: human gut microbiome; feature: stool | host: Homo sapiens | collected 2014-03-20
CTTGCCATAGAGATATTTATTGTGTAGCCTATATGGGCGCATCGAAATCATACCATTTGTTGAGTTCGGTGTTTACTTTGAAAGATGCGTCCTTTTCCCCTCGCAGCGGTGATTTGTACCAAAGGCTGTTACCCTGTTGCTTGACGGGCATATAGCCCAGACTTTGCAGATAGTCCGCAATGCGTATGTTCTTTGCTTCTTGTGTAGTCATAGTTTTTCTACTGATTTAATGATGATTGTAAAAACGATGAATTGTTGAACGGGTAATGTAATCTGCTTATATGCAGAGCTGTATTTGCTCAACATCTTCTCAACAAACCACTCGTCAAAAGAGAAATCAACAATCGTATGTTGTCCCTCTCTCAACTTCTCTTTTCGATTGTTGAGATTTTGTTGAGAGTGTATCTTGCTTATTACCAGCATGGTTATATACTTATTCATCAATTCAACAAAAAAAGAACAGTATTACAGATATTCGAGTTGTTCTCTTGTGACGGTATAAAACCGCCCGACCCTTTTAACAGGCTCATACCGACATTCCCGGTTATAGTTCAGTTGGTAGGTGGTATAGGTCAGTCCGTTAGAGGCAGGAGTAAGTTTCCAACATTCCTGCAATACCTTTCTGACTTGGTGCTTCTCCACCTTTACCTGCGAATGTACCAGCAAAAGAAGAATGTCGTTGTAGCAGAACGAGAATGTGTCCGTGCCGATACTGTCCATAATGTCAAGTATAAGTTCGTGCATCTCTATCTCCAATCGGTTGCGGTTGCTGCGGATTATCTTCCGCAAGGCTTCTGTATGTAACAATGACGGAGCGAACCACATTCGGCTTTCCTTTTCGGTGGAAAGCTGCCTGTGTTGCAGGAAATGGAGAAAGGCGGGTATCTCCGCTTTCAGCTTTTGCAGGAAGTCGGTATCGTCCGACTGTAAGCGGTCTATCTTCCGCACCCAATAGCGTGTCTCCCCTGTGTCTATGATTACGGGCAGATACTCGTTGTTGGAACATAATACGAACTTGGCAAAGAACGCTATCTCATCACGGTCTTTGCCTTTGGCTTCCACCTTGTAGGATAATGTAGTACTCAAGTTTTTCAACCGTTCGCTGTCCTCTCTGCGGTTGAGCAGCACCTCATCCACCACGATAAGGAGCTTTCCAGCCCAATCGGAATTGAATTGGCTGCGAAAATCCTCGTTGGTGTTGAAAGTGACATTGTTTTGAAAGAGGGCTTTCAGAAAATTCAGAAACGTACTTTTGCCTGTATTGCGTTCTTCCGACACCAACAGCAGGATAGGCAGTTTTTGTATGGGTTGCAGGTAGAGCAGTTGCAGGTAGTCCATGCCCAACTCGTATTGCTCCCCGAAGATATGATGCAGCAATGAACGGATAGAGGGAAAATCCCCCTGTCGTGGTACATGGTCTATCGGCTCATATAGGTTAAGGAACTTGCCGACTATGGGGCGGTAGCCGATATGTTCGGGTACGGTGCAGAAGCCGTCATACTTGGGAACGCTGCCGATGTAGTCCTTGCCGTAGTCTTGGCGCAGGGTCTCGTTGTTCCACGCTATGCGTTTCCTTATATACCCTCCGTTCAGTTTGGGTTGCTCTACAATCTTGTAAAGCGTTGTCCCCACTCGGATGAATTCTTCCTTTGCCATGCCGTCATCCGATGGCGGTCGGTGGCTGTCTTGTTGTTTGTTAGCTGACATAATCAAATGGTTTTAAGTTTGAAAAATACCAGCTACAAAAGTATAAGCATTTAATGTATAAGTTGTTACGCAAAATATGGCAGAATGCGGAAAAAAGCCTCTCGAAACAAAAAAATCAATGGTTTGGGGCTGGAATCGGATTAGGAAGATGAAAAAACTCCCGAAAAACGAATTGTCGGATTGCGCTTTTCGGGAGAAAAATCAGAGTGCCTGTTTATACGTTTATGACAATGGTATGCCGTTTGTCCTACCCATAGTCAGCGAAAAGAAAACGGTTTGTTTTTCTTTTCGCAAGTACAGTCTTTTCAGAATGGCATTGCGCACTTGCTCCGCTCCGAATGTTCCGATGCGAAAAGCGAGGGCGATTATCGTTTCAAGATTGTAAGCTTCCATGCTGCAATTATCGGATATGCGTATGGTGCGCCTTATCCCATACTCCCTTAATGTGCCACTCTTGCAAAGAGCCTTTATCCCTGCCCGAATGGTCGGGACGGTTACACCGAACAAATCCAACAACTCGGCTTCGTTCATCCACACATCGGTTATATCTTTCGGCATAACCACATTGCCGAACTCGTCCATTGTGATGATATTTCTTTCCTTTTTCATTTCCGTTTGATTCAAGGGTTATTGAATGGCGTTGCAAATGTTCTTTTCCATATCCTCCAGCCTGTGCGACAGGGTTTCCATGTCCTGACTAATCTTTTGGGCGGTTATCTTTGCGTAGATTTGGGTCGTCTTTATGTTGGTATGTCCCAAAAGTCGGCTGACGGTTTCAATCGGTACTCCGTTGGATAATAGGACTGTAGTCGCTGCCGAATGTCTTGCTACATGATAGGTCAGACGGGATTTTATACCGCACAACTCGGCAATAGTTTTCAACTTCTTGTTGCAAGTCGTGTTGCTCGGCATGGGGAATAACTTATTGTCCCTTGTCATGCCTTTGTACTTCTCTATTATCTTTCGGGGAACATCCAACAGTCTGATATTGGATTCCGTGTTGGTTTTCTTTCTTCGGGTGATAATCCATAGATTGCCGTCAAAGAATGTTTGCAGGTTGTCTTCCGTGAGGTTCTTGACATCGGAATACGCCAACCCTGTGAACGTGGAAAAGATGAACAGGTCTCGGACAAGCTCGTGTGTCTTGTCGGGCATATCGGTGTTCATCATCGTGTGTATCTCCTCATTTGTGATATATCCCCTGTCCACGCTTTCGGGCGAATTGATATATCCTGCAAATGGATTGAACGGCAAACGACCGTCATTCCTTGCTATGGAGATAATGTGTTTCAGCACAATCATGTAACCCCAAATGGTATTGGTACGGCATTTCTTCTCTGTGCGCAAAAAATACTCGAAGTCGTTGATGAATGTGAGGTTCAATTCTTTCAGCGGAATATCCTCACGCTTGTAGGTATTGGACAGGAACTCACGGATGTGCTTGCAAACGGTCACATAACGATGGAACGTTCCCTTTGCCCTGCTGTGTCCCACTTTCTTGGCGAACTCGGCATTATGTTGCTCAAAGAGTTTCAGCAGGGTTTCCTGCTTGACACCGATACCGAGATAGGCATCTTTCAGTTTGGCGGCAGTGACATAACCGTCCGTCTGCATCAGTTCCTGATAGCGACGGTTTACCTCCACACGGATTTTATCCACTGCACGGTTGATTCGCTGCGCTTCGACACTTTTGCCCGAAGCACGGTTGTTCTTCACATCCCACAGCCGCAAGGGAACATCCATCTTGCAACTGAACTGTTTAATCTCTCCGTCCACCGTAAGGCGGCACATTAAAGGCAGGTTGCCGTTGGGTTTCTCACTGCCTTTCTTTACATAGAACAAGACCTTAAAAGTACTTCTCATAACTCACTCATTTTTTTGTTACAAAATTAGTTTATAGTGAGTTACCGACAGATACGACAAATGACGCCAAACGATGCAAAATTTAGGTTTCGCAAAAAAATTACATCATCACACGGGTAATGATGTGGTAACTGAACTTTTGCGTCATTTGTCTATATTATGGTTTTCTTTGGCTTTTTGCCGAGAGAAAAATATAGCGTAACGAACGCTGTTCCAGTCCATTCGCTACGCTTTTCTCAAATTTACTATTTCGCTATGTGTTTATTTTATGTCCTTGATTTTCTCTACAAAAGTATAACCGTCATAGTCATTTTTCTTTATATCTGCTAACTTTAACTTTGTAGGGAACACTGCTGTATTTTCCACCAATGTCTTGATTATCTCTTCTGCTTCACTTGTGAAATCATCGTACGTAATCTGCCAATCATGGCTAACAATGTCAGGGCTAAGTATATATCCAAACATATGGTTTATATATTTCCCCTTCTGTATATCGGGGATTCCCTTTCCGTACTTTTCTTGAAGAGATTTATGGTATTGATTTCCATCCATACTAATGCTATCAATGTATAACATCTTTGCTATCTGTGATAGTCTCGTCGCATTTTCAGCATCAAAAATAACATTCATGTATGTTGATAAGTCCTTATCTTTTCTTTTGCGTGAGTCAAAACTCTTTTTGATATTTCTAAGGGCTTCCATCCTTTTAGATGGATTTTTCCCATTCCAATTTAGCCAAGCAGAGCCTATAGGGACTTTTTGAGTAGTTAGTAATATAAGCGAGCTAAATGTATCGACAGGAAAGTCTTCTCTTATCCAATTATAAATACTCTTCCAGACATTCTTGTCTAAATCAGTTAAGTTCCTTTTATAAAGTTTTGATTCTATCTGTTTGCTATCGGACAGCTTTCCTAATATAGAAACATCTCCATATGTTTCTATATATACAGATTGTCCTTCTTGCATTTCAAAGCATCGCTCTAACGCAATAAGAAATTGGAATAAAACACCTTTTACAGATGATGTTGAATCAAAACTTATTTTTTTCATTATATTTTGTCTTTTAAATAACCATCCCTGTCCTTTAATATATCTAGCAATGTCAAATTAGAAGGGCAATTATAGTTTTGGCATACATAGAAATACGCTTGATTTATTGATTCAAATCCTTCGTTTAATACAGTATCAGTTCCATCAACTACTATTTTGCGAATTTCACATTTACTATAATAAGAAATACGTTGCTGCCCATTGTATTCTAATAATTTGATTGGTTCTCTCCTTCTCATAGAGACAAGACAATTTTTGCCATCGGGAGTTTGAAACTCAAAATAGAAGTCTTGTTTACATGGGATTATCCTTGCTCTATTAATTTGTGATAGTGATGTAATAGCCTGCTTACATATTTTGACTTCATTCCGATAAAATGGCGAAGTAATATCATTATGTGCAGTAGAATTTAAGAATAAATCTTTATACGTTTTTAAATCCTTAAATTGGAAGTAATCAATTTGCTCGTGGTTGCAGAACTCTTCGAGCGAACCTATTAGCTCATCTAAATTCTTTGAGGCACTTGCTTTTGTCTTTGGGTCCTCTTTGACTTTAAAAGAGGCAGGTAGTAACTCATCTAAACAACGTTCACATTCCTGTCTGAGAAGGGTTCCACAACGAAAATAGTCATGACATTTATATGCGTCTTCAATCTTATCAATCCTTGTTTTATCGTCAGGCACATATTGGGGCTCATTAGGCACAATAGAGTCATTGATATATATTCCTCCAAATATCCATTCAGTTCTTTTATATTGAGTTTCAACTATTCGTTTTAATGTATGATAAAAAAGTCTGTCATGTGTATATACATATAACTTATATGCTGGTGCAATTTTATTAAGTAAATACTTAATTATCTTCATACGATTACTCATATCGAGACTGATGAGCATATCATCAAGTGCCAAAAACGAGCCAGGTGTTATTATGGCAGTAGTCATTGCTGCAAATCTGACAGCTAATGCGATAGCAGTTAGTTTTGCTTCATTGAAATGAGATTGGGGTTTATAAATAGTTCTACCATCTTCTGAGATCTTGATGCCTATCCTAGGGGCGAACAGTGTCAATGGAGTTGTTTTACCATCACGAACTCTGCCGTATGCAAGATAAAAATGCTCATGAAGATTATTTTCAAGGTCATTTTCGTCTAAATAAACGATTTGTATATTAAGAGTTAAATCGCCATCATTTCTAAAATTTTCGTTGTATATCGTATTAACATTCTTGTTTATATGGTTAACCAAGTTATATAAGTGGATGTTAAACTTATCAATAGACTTTTTGAGGCTTCTGACAGAAGGTTTGTGGGTACTAGCCTCAACGATTTCATTATAAAGATCAGCTATAAACTGCGTCTCTCCTGCAGGTAAATGGAATGGAAGAATATCTTTGTAAAAGACATTCCATAAATCAATTTCTTCCGAATTTCTCGCAGCATGGAAGCGTGATATATATGAATGGTTGATAAATGCAGAATTTTTATTGAGCATTCTAATCTCACTTTCATTTCCTCCATTTTCAGATGATAGTCCACCATTATCTAACCTCCAAATTTTGCCATCATCAAATGTAATACGAACATATGGGGTGTAAGTATTATCTTTTGCTTCATTAAACCTAAAAATGTTAATTAAATGCTCGTTGTTGATAACAAACTCTGCCCCATTAGTATCTCCTGGCTTGAAATACTTGGCACCTTTGTCATCTTTAAATACACTTTGCAGTAAAGCATGAAGGGCATAATACAATGAAGATTTGCCGCTTCCGTTCTCTCCGTATAAGAGCAAATTCTTTCCTGTTCCTAAATTCAATGTGAAGTTCGCAGGAAACGCCTTAAATCCATCTATTTCTATTTGAGTTATAGTAGCCATGGCTTTATGATAAAATTATTGTTCTTAATATTTCTTTTTAGCAACTAAGCCCGGACTTGCTTATGATATTTATGATAAAATTATTGTTCTTAATATTTCCGATTTAGAAAGAGATAATGAGTTTATCGAATCGATAATACCAGTTGAATCTATTTTTTTGTATAATTCCCAACTATCGCTTATGTTGATGCTGTTGAAGCGTCCAACATAGTTTCTTAATGTAGAAATTGCTGGAATTTCCTGCATCTCTTGCGGAAAATAGATCTCATATACACAACCATCAATTAAGGTCTCGAATTCTGAAGATATATATGAATTCTGAACAAGATTACTTGCCCGATTTTTTGTATTGTTCAGCAATATGATTATACCAACCAATTTGCCTATTATCTCTTGAATATCATCAGACGGTATCGCAATAGGGATTTGTCGCAAAGGTTCTTTATCTAATTGATAGTTTGCCCCCTGCATTTTTCCTTTGTTTTTAAGCCAAAACTCTATCAGCTTTGAGTTTAATAAGCCCGTAAGGTATTTAAGATTTACTCTACTCGTTTGAATCATGTTAAACGTTTGCGATATATAGCATTCAAAATCACAATATGAAAATATGGGGCGTCCCACACATTTTCTTACAGCGATAATTTTATTGTTTATGAAAAATCTATTTTCTCTTGCTCTATGTAAACCATACGGCTTATTGTCTGATGTGAAAATAGGTAAGAATCTATCCAAATGCTTCTTAATATTCGGATAATTATTCAAACTATTTGGGTTCTTGTAACTGGAATCCGTGTATATTGTCCAATATTTATTGCCACTTTGTATGGAATATCTTTTTACATTTTCATTAGTATAGTATGGCTTTATTAAGTTTAATTCATTGGGGCTTAAAGACAATGAATCTAATTCATAATCGGTTAAAACAAATATACCTTGATTAACATGAAAATCGGAACCTAATTTCTGTTGATTCCGTTTATTCAATGTATCTTGTGGAAAAACAACACCTTGCGCAATCTCTTTGTCTGTTAAATATATAACATTGGATAGATTGGATATTGCTTCTAAAATACCATCACTTTGACTAAATGTTATATTCCTACCATAGAAGTTAGTCCTTCTAATGGTTGGAGTATAACATTCGGCTTTAGCATAGGACTTATATGATGGCTCTAAAACCGCTATGGCTTCCTTTTCTGTTGCTTTAAATGCCGTTAATTTGCGATAATCAAATGTATAATCGTCTGTTACTTTATCTTTTTGGAACATCATAATCATGGTTTGAATGCTTGCACTTTCAAACATCATTACAGAGCCAAAGTCAACAATATTGCAGATTCGTGTTTCCTTTATAACCTTATCCCTAAGTTTGCTTGCACCGAAACTTGTCACCCAATTGTTTGTTGCTATAAAACACAGAACACCATTAGAATTCAACAGATCTAATCCATTGCAAGCAAAGATATACCATATATCCATTTTCCCCTTATAATAAGGAGAATCTTTATATGGTTCAAAGAATGTCTTTGACATACGCCCCTCTTTGATATACGGAGGATTGGCTATGATTATATCAAAGCCAGTGAAAGTTCCATTGTCATCTAATAGTTGAGGATATTCAAAACGCCACTCAAACGAATCTTTATATTTTTTGTTGTTGAGAATCCTATTCTCCTCTTCAACAATACTTAATAGCGTTTTTTTAGCCTTTTCATATCCAATTGGATCTTCTTTTGCTTTACATTTGCCCCAAAAATCCACAAATTCATAATTGTGTACATCAGCTGCGGCTTTTTGTTTTTTCTTTAAATCCTTTATGGCCAATGTGATTTTGAAACAATTTTTTATTTCATTTATTTTTGTCCTTAATCCAACTTTATCAGAATGTTCTTCTGTGTACTTAATAACATCTTTTTTGTATTTTTCGAGAGTATAATCTTCCCAGGCAGTCTTGTTCTTTTTTGCATTTTCTCTTCCTACACGATTGTACTCCTCAAAGACGTTGTCAATAGGGGTATCTAATGAATAGCGGTATATTTGAGAATTTCCACAAGTAATCTTATAATCAAAATTTGGCAGCGGTTGCGGTTTTTCTGCATCAACTACCAATGCCAACCAGAAACGCAAACGGGCTATATCAACGGCACCCTGCTCGATATCAACGCCAAAGATATTATTTTGGATAATATTAAGTTTTGTGTTAGTAGAATTAAAGTTGCCATGAGGTTCTGCATGTGAATGCAAATGATGTATTGCGTGATACAATACATAAAGGATACCCATAGGAAATGCACCCGAACCAATGGCAGGGTCACACACTTTAACCTCTTTGAGTAACTGGGTGAATCGTATCGCAATATTCTTGCTTTGGAGCATAGGATTCACTACGCCATCGTTTATGAGTTGCTCAATAGGTTCAGCATATTGTTCTTCCGGCTCGTGTGTTTTGAGGTATTGTATTACACTCTGCCGACACATATATTGTACAATTTCCTTGGGGGTATAAAAGGCTCCTTTATCTTTGTTATCCTCCAATAGATTTTCAAAAATATGACCTAACATTTCAGGATCGATACCTACCTCGCTGTCATCGGGGTCGTTCTCATCAATAGTGAAATTGTATTGAGAAAAGAAATTCATCAAATCTTTGAAGTAAGTATATGGAAAATCAATGCTTAGGTTGTCTGTACTATCGGGGTCAAAGAGCCCGCCATTGAGATATGGAATACCCTCAAACTCTGTTAAAAGTGACAAATTCCATCTATTCTTTGTAAATAGTGTAACACGTTCTTCTGGCTTGGTATTCAAAACACCAAAGAATAATGGTTCTAAAATATCGCTTAACAACCTATTATTGTTAGGATATTTATCAATGAGATTGCTAAGGTAGTTTTTGTCCCCACCTTCCCACTTGATCTTTGAAGCAGATGCAGGTACACCCATCCAACCTTTCTTTTGTAAGAACTGCAAGAATACTAAGCGTCCTAACAATTTCTTGACATAATCACGATGCTGTTTTGTATCAGAGAGCGTGTCAACAAATTTTTTATATTGAGCTTTGTATCCAGCAAAAAACTCTTTATTGAGTCGCTCGACAGAGAATGCATCAATAACATCTGTCAAATAGATAGATTCAGATATTTTCTTATTAGCCAATTCTATAAGTCGGCTTGCAGCCGTAGTGCAAGGCTCGTTCTTGCCTAACAAGAATGTATATCGCTTAGGGGCAGTCTCCTTTTTAACCAATTCTCCGCTTTCATTGAAATAGGTCTGCTTGGCGATGAATGTTAAGCGATAGTCATCTTGATTTTGTGAATAATAGAAAACCAAAGCTCCATGAATCAGACCTTGATCCACATACTTGACAGCAATATCGCGCAAACTTTTACGGTTGCGTGATATTTGCACATTGTCAGCGACCTCAAAACGGAATAAGGCTAATGAACGTCCGTCATCTAAACGAATGTTTCCAATATGCCCACCACCTTTCACATGAGAATCCGTAATCTTAGTAACACTTGTGAAGATTTCAACTTTAGGGAAGATCTTTTCCAACAAATCTTTCCAAATATCGAAATCAAATCTTGCAGATAGTATATTTTTCAAATATGCTTGATTCATAACAATACTTTATTACATATTAAAACTCTCTGAAATAATAATTTCAGGCATAAACTCTTTCGGCACTTTAAGCATATCTACTTGTTTGTCAACATATCCATTTTGGATATGTTCTAATGGATATGTTGATATAATCTTGATTAGTTGTTCTAGTAGAACAACTGGTTTGACTGGAACTTTCTTTGTCGCTGTTTTCAGCTTATTAATATCTCGTTGCAACTGTTGGAATTTACCAGTTGTAATAGCTTGTTTGGATTTATTAATCAATACAAGTTCTTGCTCCGTAATGTTTGGAATACTTACAAAACCATCAAGATAAGCTATAGCTTTTTTCTCATTGGGACCTTGAGCTGGGTTAACTTTTTGTTTTGTTGCCTTGGCCGCCTCTTCTTGTCTGGCAAATGTATCAAGTGCTGTTTTCACTTGTTCGTGATGCCTGGAATGAAGCGGAATTGACTTTTCATCTATACGGGCTTCAAATTCTTTTACAGCTTCCAAGAAAGTCAGTTCCTCTATGCTTCCGTCTTCTCGAACAAATGTAAACGCATCACGGCGCTTGTTTCGGATAAACACAATGGTGCTTCCGGGTATAAACTTACTTTTGCGACCTGTACGGGCTCTTAATGGCAGTTTGCAGATTCGTTTAATCAAATCAGGCTCATCTTGTTTTAGTTGTCGGATCCACATCAGGTAACGCAACTTCTCATCGCGTTCTTCATCAACATTTTTGTCGAATAGTCCAAAGCTTTCGGGATTCTCATCGGTAGAGTATATTTGACTATCTTCACCCAATGCAGCATGGAAAGCAAAGAGTTTCATTTTTGCTTTCTTCTCCAGTTCAATGTCATCATTAACTTTGGACGTTGGGAAGAAGTTGAATATATAAATCTCTTTAGCTGTGCTACCGATACGGTTTACACGACCTATTCGCTGCATAAGCCTTGTTGAGTTCCAAGGTGTATCGTAGTTTACTATAACATTTGCACGATGGAGGTTTACTCCCTCGGCAAGAACCTCGGTGGAAATAACTATGTTATAATCGTTCTTCTTGTCTCCTTTGTAGTTGGCATCGAAGTTCTCCTTCAATAGTGGCATTTGGATGTCTCTATTATCACTCTGTACCGTCATAATTTTGTCAAAACCATGATTTCTGAGAGAGTCATAAAGATATTTTGTGGTCTCTTTTGATTCTGAGAATATGACTAGCTTACCCTCGTGATTAATAGATTTATTCAATAGAGTATCTTTGAGGTATTGGATGAAGATATCTAACTTGGGGTCAACATCTACAGCATCCCACATAGAAACCAATTCCTTAAGAATAGCATTATCAGCCTTGATTCCCTCTTCAAAGCCCGCTTCAAAATCATCAGGTGTACAGACTTCTATTGTCGGGTCGATGTATTTTTCCTCCTCAATCAATTTTATCAATTCGTCTTCCTTATCTTCGCTAAGTAGTTCATTGACTTTCAGATTGGGGGCGATGTATATAGTACCATTGCCAAACATATCAAGCATTACCTTGTTGGCCTCGTAGTATCGATGCAATGATTGCTTGAATGCATAGAAACTACTATCTATTCGTTTGACAAGCAAAGTCTTCATAATGCCTGCCAATTGGATAGAGATCATATCTGCCTTCTTGTACTTGCTTTTCTTTGGCGACTTTAAGTATTTTATTGCCTGATATCTGTAATATTTAAGACCGTTTATTTTATCACTTAGATACATTATAGTTTTGTCATACAAAGTTTCTAATTCTGTGTCCAGTTGATAATATATCTTTCGAGGAGACTTGACATCAGGGAAGTGGATGTTCTGTTCCTCCAAATCTTTGCGATATGCATCATTTTCCATCAGGTCGGTACGAGTACGACGTACTGTTAATGGCTCCACAACCTTGATGCGGATTCTCTCATATATGGACTTAACTTCATCAGCGATAAGAGTTAAGTCCTTTTGCTTTTTTAGCTTGTTGTATCTGTCAATATGCTCACGGAAGAATCGTTGTAAATTGCCCTCCTCTAAGGTACTATCCTTAGAGTCTTGGAACAAATATACAAGATTAGCTATATCTTCAGGCTTATTATTAAGTGGTGTGGCAGATACAAGTATCACTTTTTTGTCGTGCAAACTGCCATCATAGCGTTTTGTCTTAGTCTTACACAGTTTTTGCAATTCGTTATACATTGATGCCGTGTCGCTTCTAAATTTATGCGCTTCATCAACAATAATCAAATCATATAATTCTGGATTTTTGATCTTGTGAAGACTCCCGTTTGTTATGATTCTAAAATTGTCCAACTTAAACTCTGTAAGAGTCTCCTCCCAGTTGTCCTTCATTGCAGGAGGAACTATTACTAATATGTGAGAACGATGTGTTGGAAATCCATTGGAGAAAAAGAATTTCTTTGCGATAAGAGCAGACACAACGGTTTTACCTAATCCGACAACATCGGAAAGGAAAAAACCATTATGTTTCATCATCTTGGCATATCCATCATTGACTGCATCTATTTGATATGACAGTTTCTTATATCCCATAGGCAAATCGGATACAGAGTTAGGATCAAAGTCAATACTCTTGCCGAAGTATTCTAATAAGAATTTTAGATATACTTCGTAAGGCGTGAAGTTGGTATTTAGATATGACTCGTTCTTTATTTTTTCTATGTGAGTTATATCTATTTCAACTGCTTCCGCCCATAACTTTTCAAAGGTTTCGGTAGCAAATTGTATATCATCATCATACCTTAATTCAACATTGAATTCAAAGTTCTTTTCTAATCCAGACTCTGTTAAATTACTTGAGCCTGTGATGACGGAACCATAACCATGCGGATGATATACCTCTTCACGAAAAATGTATATCTTGGCATGAATGTTTTGTTTTGGATGAATTCGCATAGTTATTCTACCAGTTACAATATCTTCTATGAACTGATACATGCCATCCTCGACCTCTTTGTCGTATTTCGCCTCTTGTATATTACGTTTAATGTCATTAAAGAACTCTTCTTGAGACTGTTCAGTGTTAGGATTAAATAATAATCCCTGCTGATTTGCTTGATAGGTAAGCTTATCGACATTTATGCCAACCAATATACGTATTTGTGGGGTTTGTTGTATAAACTTTCTAATACGAAAATAGCCTGATGCTCGAAAATATCCGACAAGTGCATCAAAGAAATGCACTTCCTTATATTTGAAAACTCCTTCAATCTTTTCAAGAAGGGTATTCTCTTTTTCGTTTGTGAAAAAATTGGTTCCCATAGTTATTGTTTCGTAATAACGATTAGTTCTCTGGTATCAACATCTAACACTTTTGCAATATTCACTAGCATCTCCAAAGAGGGTTGCATCTTGTTGGAGCACCATTTGGAAACAGTTGAGGGGTCTTTGCCTAACTGCTCGGCAAGCCATTTGCCGGTTTTCTTTTGTTCAACCAATACTACTTTTAGTCTATTTAAATCTTTCATCATTTATACATTTTATTGGCGTATACCGCAAATTTAGTGATAATATGCGAAACTGCGACTTTCATTAGCCGCTTTTTTATCGTATAAATTGTAATTTTTATAATTTAAGAATGAGCATTCGAATAGTTTATATGATTATTGGGAGTATAAAACTTGTGTATAGAGCGAATGTATTTGCAACGAAAAAACATCATATCCACCCGACTTTGGAGGGTTGGATACTGATAGGTAGTTTTGGGACGCCGAAAACATTTCGGGTGCCCCAAAACACAACTTGCTATGTTCGCTTGAACATAAATTTCCAGTGCCTGGAAATTACGGCATAGTATTTACTTTTTAGCTCAATAATTAGCCTGTTTGAATGATGTTGGTCATATGGTCTGTTATGACCAACAAATAATGGTTGGTTGGTCTGCTGGTTAGTTGGTCTGCTGCAACCAATAGACCAACCGATAATGTGACCATATGACCAACCAATATCTTTTATAGAGTTTATATCGCTTCAAAATGCAATCTAATGACACTTGACGACACGTTATGTCAGGTTTGAAGAACGTATTATTTTTTGTTTTTACTTAGCGTTCAGAGTCGAATGTTTAATGTAAAAATGAAATAGTTATGGAGATTATTAGCATTGAGAAAAAGACCTTTGAGGAGCTTGTGTCGCGCCTCGGGCAGTTTGTTAAGCGAATGGACAGTATCAATCGCCAGCGTAATGGCAGACGTATGAGCGAATGGATGGACAATCAAGATGTCTGTCAGGCATTGAAGATTAGCCCTCGCACTTTGCAAACACTTAGGGATAGTGGGCGACTGCCACACTCTAAGATAAACAACCGCATATACTATCGCCCCGAAGATGTCGAGCGACTTATTGCAAATGATGTTTAACCTATAAACCATAAGCCTATGAGTAACGAAGTTATCACGCACAAGCACGAGTGGGTACGAGGTCTATTTTCAGAACTTGACCGCATTGCCAAAGATGCCGCAATGATGGCAGATGAGAATCAACCGCTATTGGGTGGCGAACACTATTTGACTGATAGGGAATTATCTGAACGCTTGAAGATCAGTCGCCGCACTTTGCAGGACTATCGTAACAATGGCATTTTGCCGTACCTCCAACTGGGAGGAAAAATCCTTTATCGGGAAAGCGATATTGAACGAGTATTGCAAAGTTGCTATCGAGGTAAGTTTTAATTTTATACCCGATAGGGTGTAAAGCATATCTTAAAACAATAAAATTATACCCGATAAGGTGTAAAATGAAAAACTTTCATTATATTTGCACCCGATAGGGTATAATTTATTACATATATGGAGCAGACAACACTTTCAAAATATGTAAAGGCAATGCGTAAGCAGTACAATCTTACGCAGGTGGAACTTTCCGAAAAGTCGGGGGTGGGCTTGCGTCTTGTTCGTGAATTGGAGCAGGGCAAGCAGACTTTACGCCTTGATAAGGTGAATCAGATATTGAATCTTTTTGGCTGCGAAGTGGGTGTCGTGCCAATGAATAAAACCGATGAGCGATGAAACAGGCTGTTGTATTTTTGCGAGGCGTAAAAGCCGGCATCTTGACAGAAGATGAGAACGGCTATACATTTGAGTATGATACCGATTATTTAGCATCAGCCAATGCCGAGGCTGTGAGCCTTACTTTGCCGTTGAGCGATAAGCCTTATCGTGATAAGGTGCTGTTCCCATTTTTCGATGGTTTGATTCCCGAAGGTTGGCTTTTGGATATTGCCGAGAAGAATTGGAAAATTGATGCTCGCGACCGTATGTCGTTGCTCGTTGCGTGTTGCAAGGATTGTATCGGTGCAGTAGGAGTTGAACCCATAATCAATGAGGAGGAATAGCGTATGGCAAAGTGTCTATATTGTTACAAAGAGTTGAACGAGGGTGAGAAGGATTTTCACAAGACTTGTTCAAAGAAGATGTTCGGCACGCCGAGTGTTCCCGAATTGCCATATACACGCGAGAACCTGACCGACCTTGCCAAACAGGTAATCCGCAGCCAAACGACATTAACGGGTGTTCAGGCAAAGTTGTCGTTGGATATTAACAAGGGTGGCAGAAACGAGACCGATCGTTTCACTATTGTTGGATTGTGGGGACGATATATATTGAAACCTCAGACCGACCGTTTTGCACATCTGCCCGAGTTGGAGGATTTGACAATGCACCTTGCAGGGCTTGCAAAAATGCAAGTTGTACCGCATAGCCTTATCCGTTTTGCCGATGGTGAGTTGTGCTATATAACCCGCCGTATCGACCGAACAGCCACAGGTGATAAACTTCCAATGGAGGATATGTGTCAGCTTACGGAGCGACTTACCGAACATAAGTACAAAGGCTCGTATGAGCAGATTGCCAAGGCGATACAGCGATTTTCTGCTGTACCAAAGTTGGATATGGTAAACTATTGGGAGCAGGTTGTTTTCTCGTGGATAACGGGCAATGCCGATATGCACCTGAAAAACTTTTCGCTATACAGCAAGGAGCAGGGGAAATATGTGCTTACGCCTGCATACGATATGCTCTCCACCGCACTGGTTATGCCAGAAGATACCGAGGAGTTGGCACTAACCCTCAACGGCAAGAAGCGCAAAATTAAAAAGGCAGATTTCGTAACCTCAATGCACGCATCGGGGTTGGAGGAGAAGGTTATCAATAACATCTTTGCCAAATTCACAAAGGTCAAAGATAAGTGGTTTGCGTTTATCGACCTATCGTTTTTGCCAGACGAAATGAAAGAGTCATTCAAGGTTATCATTTCCGAAAAGTTGAAACTGTTAGCATAACAGTGCAACACTAAATTTATGCAGAGTTGGGAGCGAGCTGCCTTTGTCCCCAACTCTGTTTTTCTATAATAATGGCGGCTTGATTGTAATTTCAAGATTGATACTCTTAATAGATTTGACCTAGAAGCTGTTTGAATTTTATTTCGAGATTATTTGAGAGCTAATTTCGTGTGAATTTTCATTTGGGGTATGCAGGTAATAGTGGACTATTTCCAATTATCACAAATGAAAAGTTGCCGAAAAGAGCCTCAAAGAAGCCGAAACTATCTTTTGCAGCAACGAACAAACTCTTTCAATAAAATTCAAAACAGCTTCTTATTATGCGTCGTAGGTCGCTTCGCTTGCTTCGTCCCAAACACATTCTCAACTCGGACGGTGATACCGGAGAGTTTTTTCGGGTGAAAAATTATCGAAGATAATTTTTTGCTCGAAAACCCGCGGGCTTGAACTCGCAGGTATTACCCTCCGAGTTAACTTTATGATGGGGCGAAAGCAAGTGAAGCGTACCGCAGACCTCTATCCTAAATTCACTATTGCACTCTTTACATTCATCATATCCTTCAATATCGAGCTGTCAAGCACTTTTGCATAGTGTTGCGTCATCTTGATATTAGAGTGCCCGAGCATCTTTGCGACATTCTCTATACTTACACCGTTAGCCAAGCACACAGACGTGGCGTAGCTATGTCTTGCTGCATGTGTGCTAAGGTGCTTCTGGATTCCGCAGACATCGGCTATCTCTTTCAGGTAGCTGTTCATATTCTGATTGCAAGGAACAGGAAGCAACACCCCTCGTTTGACGCAAATCGGGTGGTTCTCGTACTTTTTGAGAATTGCCAACGGGATATCCAACAGCGGGATATTGCACATATTATTTGTCTTTTGGCGTGTCTTGCGAATCCAATAGTGTCCGTTGTTGTCTTGCACGATATGCTCGGCGGCGAGTTGCTGAACATCTATAAATGCCAATCCCGTAAAGGCGGCGAAGATAAATACATCACGCACCAATGCAAGGCGGGGCAGCGCAAACTCCTTTTGGTATATTGTCATCAGTTCGTCCATCGTCAGGAACTCTCGCACAACCTCTTTCTCGTGAAACTTGATACCCGCAAAAGGATTCTTTTCTATCCATTCGTTGGCAAGTGCAAGGTTGATAATCTTCTTCAAGCACTTCATATAGCGGATAACGGTATTCTGCTGACAATTCTTCTCGGTCTTCAAATAGAACTCAAATGCTCGCACAAGTTCGCCATTTACCTCGGTGATAGGCAAATCCTCTTTGTCGTATTTCAGTTTGATAAGTTCGGCAAGATAGCGGGTGCAACTTTCGTAGCGTCTTACGGTGATTAGGGCAAAATCTTTACCCACCAACGCTCGACATTGCTCGTTGTGTTCGCGCATAGTACCGATGATGGTGCGTACTTGCTCCACCTTTTTGTCCACTCCAAAGAACCTTTCCTGCAATATTCGGGCAGTGATAAGTTCCCCATTCTCTTCAAGTTGCGTGTAAATTCTGTGGAGTTTGATGCGACTCTCCTCGATGTAATTGTTGAGCTCGGTTGATTTGCGGCTTTTGCCCCTCGCACACTCCTTTGCTTGATTCCACGATACTGGCTCAATGCTTTTGCGAATGTTTGTTTCTACTCTTGCGCCATTGACTGTGATACGCATACATACTGAAGCCTCACCGTTCTTCAGCAGCTTGGTTTTCTTGATAAAGAAAAGCACATTAAATGAATCTCGTCTCATTTTCTCCTACTTTTAAGTTAAACTTTTATTTGGCAAAAGTAAGAATCCGAACCCGTTTTAATGCTATGCAAAATGTTGTGAATCAGCGAAAAACACTCTTTCGAGGTGGAGATGTTTGGAACACCCGTTTGCTCCACCTCCTGCTCCACCAAAGGCGGTCGTGAACCGCACTTTTTTGCGTTTTTTGGGAAAATAAAAAATCCCGATTTTCGTTGAAAATCAGGATTTTACGTTGTTTTGCTTTTCTTTGCTGTGGTGCCACCGGGAATCGAACCAGGGACACAAGGATTTTCAGTCCTTTGCTCTACCAACTGAGCTATGGCACCATCATCGACTGAAACTCGTGTGGGTTTCGAATCGTGGTGCAAAGATAGATATTATTTCCTGAAAACCAAAAAAACGACCGAATATTTTCCATCTCAGACTTTCATTTCAGGAACGGCAGGCCGGAATATCGGAAAATTTTTTCGGCCAGGATACCGGAAATTCAGGATTTTGGTTATTTTTGTAAAAACTGTAAAGATTATGAAAACAAGCAGTTTGATGATGTGTGCGCTGGTTGCATTGACAGCCTGCGGTACCGGAGTGAAGCAGAGTGTCCGTACGCCCGTCGAAATGGGCGAGCGGATCGAATTGAAGACGCCGGATCCCAAGATGGGACTGACTATCAACGAAGCGCTTGCGGCGCGCAGCTCGTCGCGCGACTTTTCTCCGGAGATGCTCTCTCTGGAGGAACTTTCGGGTGTACTGTGGGCTGCTGCCGGGGTAAACCGGGAGGATGGGCATCTTACCGCGCCTTCGGCTATGGCGCTCTATCCCATTCGGGTCTATGCTTTCCTGCCTGAAGGTGTGTATCGTTACGATTCGAAAGCGAATGTATTGAATCGGGTCATCGAAGGAGATCGTCGGGAGCTTACCGCGATGCAGGATTTCGCTTACACTGCGCCGCTCAATTTGGTGTATGTGGCCGATTACAGCGTTTATGCGGACCGGAATCAGCCGGTGGACCGCATCCGTTTCTGGTGCGCGGCCGATGCGGGCGGATATACGGAGAACGTGAACCTTTATGCCGCCGGAAACGGTCTGAAGGCCATTACACGGGGCAGCTTCAAGGAAGAGGCGCTGTTGGAGTTGCTGGGGCTCGATCCCGCACAATACGGTGTGATTCTCGCCCAGACGGTTGGCCGGTAGTATTTTCGGAAAGAGTATCGACGAGGAGTTCCCGGAAACGGGTGGCTCCTCGCTGCGTTTTGTCAGGAGCGGGCAGACTGCAGGTCCGGTACCGGGTGGATTTTTCGGACGAACCGTGCTATCGTCGCTTTTTCCTGACAAATGAAAGGGGAATTTCACTATCTTTGACTTCGTTTTGGATACTCCGCCTCGGCAAAACGCAATAAAAATTTGCTTTTGCATTCGGCTTATTCGTAATCTTTGACTTTGTCTTAGATACTTCGCCTCGGCAAAATGCAAATAAAATTTGCTTTTGCACTCGGC
>OJSB01001422.1_pt1 | contig 17394 bp, 19 predicted proteins | sample 1599331 | NCBI WGS metagenome assembly OJSB01 (sample SAMN04168657, study PRJEB22393) | human gut metagenome | biome: human gut microbiome; feature: stool | host: Homo sapiens | collected 2014-03-20
GCTCTGGCTCTGGATCGGGTGCTGGCCGGTTTCCAGCGGGTCAATTTGGATGATGGTCATAGATGGGCCTCCTTTCAGCCAATGGCAAGATAATAATACTTGTGTCTTTTGTCGTTTCTTTGGGAGTTAGCATGATGAGTGCTATACCACGTTATAGTCTTACCGTCTGAAGACTTCTTCGCATAACTGCTGTCCGGATCACCAAAGCCTCTATACTGCTTAAACTGTGTCGTTAAAGCTCCTGTGTATATAGAATAGTAATTATTGGATGTGTCCCCTAAATTACTGGTGAAAAAACCACTATCCAGTGTTTCTTGCCAACCAATAATAAGCAACTTGGGGGCAAAGTCAAACGTCAGTGATGTCGGGTTACTGCTCCCCCATCCGGTTCCACTGTTATAATCCCCCGTCCCTACATAGCTCCCCGTGGCAACCCTTGCCCCCGCGTGCTCGTCCACGTACTGCTTATTTGCGGCACTATTGGATGCCGTTGGTGCGGACAACCCTATCAGCTCAACTGTTCCGCCAATCGAGCCGCCACTGAACCCGCCGGAAGCATTAGCCACCAATTCAAGCCGACTTGCAGATGAGGGAGATAGTTCTATCGAATTGCTGCCATAGCCAAATTCAATCCCTGATCTAATTTCGAGGACGCCCTCAACTGTTCCTCCGCTCAGCGGCAGGAATGGAGCACTTTGCATACCAGCCAGAGCGGTGTTAAACTCCTCTTCGGTTCCGGTATATCCTTTCTCTTTTGCCGCCTGATAGGCGGACTTTCCAGGTGCACCATCCTTGCCGTCTGCCCCTGGAGCTCCGTCCTTGCCAGGCAGGCCCACCCCGGCAACTTTTTTGCCATTTACAACGATAGCCATGTGCTACACCTCCACCCATTGCCACATATCAGGGGTATCAGGCGGCCACGTACAGGGAATCATGTCCCCGCCCTCCGCCACCTTGTAGACCTTTCCGTTGTAGCTGTAGTGCTTGCCCGCATGACAGTCCATGCCGTACACCCACGGGATGGGGTCGTCCACTGTGCCCGCGTGCTCACGGTCAATGGGCCGGTAGATGGCGAGCATGCCGTCGTCGTGCGGGGGCATCTCCTCTTGAGGAGTTACCGCCTGCACCACCCGGTAGAGCTGGCCGCCGTCGTTGAGGATACGGCCCGCCGGGAGCTCCTCGCCGTCTGCCAGTACCGCCGCCCAGGTGGGAAACAGATCGGGCATGTCCAGGGCGTAGGTGTCAGGTATGGCCGTGCTGGTGGCCGCATAGGCCCGCATAGCGGCGGCGTATTGCGGAGTTAGTTCAGGTTCCGGCGGTCTTGTGTCCGGGGTGGCCTGTCCTGTTTCGGGGTTGTAGCGCCACCCCTGCTCTACATCGTCCTGTACCTCTACACAGCGCCGTGCAAATGCCTCACTATACCACTTCTCCGGCGGGAGTGCATATTCCGGGATGATTTCGCGGACAGTGTTATCCTCACTTAAATAGACTGTTTTCATTAAAAATCACCCCTTACCGTAAATCGCCACATATCCATCGCCACCCTTGCCACCTTTGCCGCTTGGCTTATACTCGCTGGAGCGGAAAGTATTCCCCGATCCAGCACCTCCTCCGCCACCGCCGCGGGTTCCATCAGTACCATTTGTTGCACTGGTCTGCATGGTAGCTCCAGCACCACCATTACCGGCTCCACCGTCACCGCCATTTCCGCCGGGAGTAGGCGGGTCATTAAGGCTAGGAGCACCACCCCCGCCACCTCCACCGCCAAAATATTTAAACCCCACAACAGAAAGCATAGGCCCGGCATCGCCATTGTTATTATCCATACCACCATCGCCACCTATCATAAGCCAGCCAGGAGCGATCTCATCGGAGGAGTAACCACCACCACGGCCACCAGAATTGGCACGACCACCGCCACCACCAGGTACGGTAATACCAAAAACGCTACTGCTCCCACCAGCGGAGCCATGATTCACGTTGCCAGTTCCAAGAGAAGAGACTGCACCAGCGCCACCAGAACCAACAACAATACTATTGTTTTGAATGCTATCGCTATCCAAAACATGGAAGAACGCTGCGGCCCCACCTCCGCCGCCTCCTCCACCGCGCTCTCCACTCGAACCTCCGCCTCCTCCAGCACCAACCACAACCACAAAAACATCTGTATATTTGCGGTCGAACGTATGGGTGTAGCTCCCTGGTGATGTGTATTCCTTTATCAGACTATATCCGATTGAGCCAAGCGCCTGTTCAACACTCGTGTCCACATACTGCTTGTTGGCGGCATCTGCGGAATCAGAAGGAGCGGCCAGATTGGCTATCTTGTGCCCGGTCATATCCGTGTTTGCTTTAAGTGCAACACCGCTCTCAGAGGTCTGTAGCACCTGCGTCGTGTTGTTGACCAGATTGATGCCGGAAGTGCCGACTGTGATCGCTGCCGCTCCCTCAGCCAGGGGGGCCTCAATCCGGATATTCCCGTTTGGCATCATCTTGATTTGAGCGGCAGAGCCCCCGTGCTTGATGGCCTTGTCCGCCAGGATGGTGATATCTCCCTGCATCGTCCCGCCAGTCAAAGGCAGATACTCGCCTCCGCCCTTTTGGGCCAGCTCGTCGATCGCCTCTTGCACATTGGTGGCCTCCAGGCCGCTGCCCGTGTTGCTGTAGCCCACATATTCGGCGGAGAGGTCGCCGCCCTCTCCGTCTTCTGTCACCTCAATGGTGTACGGCCCTTCGCCCAGGCTCTCCCCCATCTGCATCGTGCCGCCGCCGGGTATTGAGAGCCAGGGCGCAGCCGTGGCGATAGCGGCTAACTGGGCGGCGTACTGCTCCAGTGTGGTGCCCGACGGCGGTTCTACTCCCATAGCCTGTAGTGACGCTGCGATACTTGCCTTAGCGGCGGACAGCCGGTCGATTTCGCCCTGAATACTCATACCACGCCTCCAATCAGATTGCCGCAAGGGCCTCCTCAATGTCGCCCGTCAGGCTCACCGAGCCCCCGGTGGTGTAACCAGCAGGAACGGCAAAGGAGGTTGTGGTCAAGCCATCAATCTCGCCGGAGACCGCCCCATTGTTTGCCATTGAGCCAGTGACCTTCGCGCCTTTTGCGTAAGCGGTCTTGCCATTAAGGATATCCCCGGCAACCGCTGTGCCGTCAGAGGTGTCCACATAAGCCTCCGGGATGGCCGCTACCTCAACGGACGTGAGCACCTTCCCGTCCGTAGGCTCTACCGTTTGGACAGACTTGTTGGGCGTAACACTCTTCGTCTCCGGGGTGATCTGCACCTTTCCTGTCCCGCTGTGATACCCCTTCGGGATGGTGTAAGACAGTTTTTCCGGGGTCAGTGTTTCAGTCGCCGCCCCATTGTTTGGCATGGTACCTGTGGTGGTCTTGCCTGCCTTGTCCACAAACACCTTGCCAGTCAATACGTCAGCGGCGGTAGCCGTAACGGCGGATACGTCCTGGTAGTTCCCGGGGATGGCGGCTACTGTCACATCGGACAGGCCATAATAGCCGGGGTCGGGCGTCACATTCTGCTGGGACTTGGTTGGCGTGACAGTCTTGCTCTGGAGGTTATAGTTTCCGCCACCGGACACCCCTGACACCGTGCCACTGCCGTTGTGGTAGCCTTTGGGGATGGTATATGTATCGCCCTCTTGGACAGTAGCAGATACCGCTCCTCTGTTCTCAATTCCATCAATTTCCGTTGCCAGCTTGGTCAGATCGTCCGTGCTTGTGCCGATGCCCAGTTCAACGGCCTTTGACCTGATAGTGTTCCGCGCTGTTTGGATTCTGCTGATTTCAGTTGCTACACTCATACTTTCCCACCTTTCAAATTGTCCCTAACAGGATTTCGATATTGCCTACCGTCTCCTGCACCGCGGCTGCGGTAATGGGGAGCGTATTATCACCCTCGTCAAAGCCGCTTACTGTGTCCACAGATAACGTCCTTGTGTCTCTGTCCAGCTTTAGCCCGTGCCCGATGTTGTAGGATGTACCTCCTCCACCCTCCGGTAAAGGGATATCCGACGCCTCGTACTGGCCGCTATCCGGGTTCCAAATCTCCCAAAACCCATCCAGGCCGGGCCTCGGGGGATGCTGGTTTAGGTCTGTAATGCGCTCCTCCATCTGCTCAAATTCGGAGGGCAGGGGAGGTGGGAAAGCGTCTACGGCGTTAATGGAGTCATGAACCGTTGCGTAGAATATATTACTGTGCCGCACCTGCTCCCCGAGGGTGCCTCTGACTTGCATTAAATACTGGCCGTCATCAGCCAGCACGGAGGCCGTCAGCAAGGCGGAGTACACTTGCCCGACGCGCTGGAGCTGGATAATATTCTTCTGACCGCTCTTCTCCACATCCACCTTTAAGTCCCACTCGTCTGTGAGGTCGGTGGAGATTTCGAGGGCTACAACCTCATTGTCGCCCTCAAACCCGAGGCAAAATTTAGGCGGGGTACAGATATACCAATCCGTCATGATGAGCATTATGTTTCGCCCCCGTTCATCAACCGTTCTGTCACTTTGCCGTCCTCCAGCTTGTACCGGGGGATGCCGTCCTCGGTGTAGATGGGCCGCGGGAAGTAGTGACCTTGAGCGTGGTGGTATTTGTCTCCGTAACCTCGGTCAATCTCCGTGCCCCAATCCCCGCTCACAAAGGCGGAGGAATTGACGGCGGTGATGCGGTTATGTCTATCGGTTTGGACATAAACAATATAGTTTAGGTCAGGTGTCATTTCGGCCATAATGTACTCCCTTATAGTTCCGCGGAATTATAATATAGGGTTTGTGCGTTGATTTGGAGTTGACCTTGCGTCGGGTCAATGCGCATTGTCGGGCGGCAATCCACTGCTTTAGCTGGTCGTTTATCGGCCGCACTGTAAAGTTGAAAATACCTCTGGCATTTCGCTAGCTCCTCGGCATAATCCGGCGTCTCGAAGAGCTGCCAGTTGCCTTCCTCGTTTTGGTAGGCTAGAGTTTGGCCGGAGCCAAGTTCTAGCTTGCCTGCAATCAAATTCTTTTCAGTATCCGTTAAGATTGAAAATTGAACGTTTCCACCGGCCAAACCAAGCACTGCAATAGTAATGCCGTTTCCCTGATAAGCATTGATACCTATATTTTCGCTAGTCGCCACAGGGATTGTAACAGTACCGCTAAACAATCCATCCGTTGCTAATATCGAGGCGGTGACAACTTCACCCTGATCAACATTTTGCGTGATCTGGAATAGATCACCTACATTGTTGAGTGTCAGATAATCATGGGCAAGCGTAATTACAGATCCAGGTTTGCCGCATTTCCAGCAATCAAAAATAGACCCATATGACGTACTATAGCTCGTCTTCCCCCTCTGGTTAACGGGAAACGACCCGCCGCCCTGCTGGGAGCCTCCGCCCACGAAGTACCAGTTATCCAGCAGGTTCCGGCGGGTGCTGGAGCCCAACAAGGCATCGATCTCCTCACCGCTGTATTTGCTGGTATACGAGCCTTCCCCCTGCATCTCCGATACGATTCGTTCCAGTTCCGATACTCGCTCTTCTATTGTCATTGTATCACCTCAGACTGCAAAGATTTGGCGGCCACGCCCGAAAAAGAGTTGCCCGCCGCGGGCCCGAAATCGTCCGGACTCTGATGTTTTAGGCTGTTGGTAGTATACCAGGATACCGCCTGGCCCTCCGTTTGACCCACGAGAGCCTTTCCCTGCCGAGCCGCCGTCCTTCGTGATCCAGATACCGGCCGGTAATTCTGACGGGCCATAAGCCTCCGCAGATGCAAACAGTCCTCCGGCCCCACCGCCACCGCCACCGCCGTGCCCGCCATTTCCTCCAGCTCCAATTTTGTCCGGCGTTTTGGGTACATCAGGGGACGCCCCTGCTCCGCCAACCGCCGTCGGACTGTCGCTGCCGGGTTCTCCGTCTTTCCCATGGGCGGCTCCACCGCCTGCTCCACCACCATAGATGCGTACATTTTCAGATGTATAATCGTCAAACTTCCATCCATACGGAGGCCCACCCGGGCCGCCAGTGTTCGGGGGCACATCCTCGCCGTTCTCTCCATAATCCCCTCCGCGGCTGGATGCCTGTCCGCCACGGCCACCCGCAGCACCGTCAACACCTTCAGTTCCCGGCTTTGCAAGTTCTTCTTCCGTTACCGGGTCCACGTATCCGATCTCAGACGAGGCCCCCTGTGCAGACGATAGATCCCCGAACGTGGTCTCACCACCAGCAGCACCCACGGCCCCATTCGTCGCTCCTCCAACGCCTGGGGTGCCGCACTCATAGTGGATGACCTGACCAGGGACAACATCAATTGTCGCCCGGTAGACCTTTCCGCCAGCGCCTGGAGAGCCCTTGTCTCCGCCTTGCCCGCCATCTTCTGGCGAATCAGACCAAGATCCTCCGGCGTTTTGATCCTTCGAAGTCACAATAAGCTGAGATGAGCCGCCCGATTCGCCGTCAAAACCAGCCTGACCTCCTGTCCCCGCTTGGATGCAGACGACAGTAAGCGAATACACTTCATCCGGGATAACATAATCGCCGCTCCCTATAAGTATGTCCTCATAGTCGTAATAGGTCTGATCCTCCGGCGCCGGAGGGATGTATCCCACAATTCCCTCCTCAGACGCCTTCAGAATACCGCTCATAGCAAGGTCAGACGAGCCCAAAAAGATTTCTGCTGTGCCACCGTAAGGATGAGCCGTGCGCACGATATCCCCAGGCTGCTCGCCGCTCCACACGACATCCTGCGTAATAGTTTCTCGGTGGGCATAATATTCTGCCAATCTCTCGGCGACTCCTACTGAGTTAACCAGTGATACCAGGTACGCCTCTTTAACGGTGATATCGTCTCCGTTTACTCCTTGGCCTACATCGCGTACTACGTCCCTCATGCTGTGGATATACTTGGTCCCAGTAAGGGTACCAGTTCCGGCAGATACCTTAGCATAATTACAGTTGCTTTCCAGCACAGTAAATCCATTGGCCTTGAGGTCATGTACCGGCTCGTCAAAACGGATAATATCGCCTTGTTCTGCTGCGCCGTCGAACAACTCTACTGTTTCGCTGCCCTCTTTCCAGGAGTGCTCGGTCACAATTACCCTGGACACTGGGGTACCATAGTCCACAGAGCCTCCGGTATAGCAGTTGGCCCCATCCCGTGCCCAGCTCACCCCACTATACAGCGACGTAATGCGCAGCACACCGTTAGATAGGGTGCGCAGATAGGCACCAATAGCAAAGAGCACTTGTGCCAGATTGTCCCGCGCTGTGGCAATAGGGAGCCAGCCATAGAGTTGATAGTCCCGGAAAATTGTCTTAATTTCCACGGTGACGCCGGTTCCTGCCACGATATCGGCCACCACTTCCGCTACCGTCTGTCCTGTATAGAGCCCGCCATAGTGGGTCTTGCCCATGAGCAGGCCAACGGCGGAGACGGCGGAAAAGCGGTATGAACTTGCTCCTACCCGTCCCACAGACTGCATGTAGAAGGTTCCCAGGCGACGGCCCTTGTACTCATACTCCAGCTTGTCGTTGCGCACGTATTGGGTCAGGTTGGTGTCCTCGCTGTCCACCTCAAACTCCAGAGTATTGGCCGCAAGAGAATCCGACAGAGCAGAGGTCTCCAGCAGGCAGTCGCCAGTAGTGAGGCGGTAAGCCGCGTCCAGGTCGTCCGAAAACTCCTTGCCTGCATATGTAATGCGGTTCCTCACATGCTCACCTCATTCCGGGATTCGTTGCGGCTCTATGGCGGTAAATTCTACCGTTAATCCTGTCCAGCGGGTCACCCCGCCCACTTTGTCCTTTTTGGTGTGCCGACCGGAGGTCACCATAGCCTCGAAGGTCATGGTGGTCTGCCCATCTGGTAGTGTAATGGTATGGCTATCCACCGGGTCGGATATGGCCCTGAAAAAGGCGTCGTAGTCGGCCCTGTACCCTGGGTCTGGTTCAACCTCCATAGAATAGTCATAGTAGGTGCCCACCACGTCCCGGATCTCCCGGCCAGACATAGCTCTTCCTGCGTTATCCCCGTCCTCCACGCGGAAAGACTGCTCCAGAGTGCCCAGCCGTACCCTTACTTGGTAGGTCACCCCGTCCATGATGATGGACATGCTTACACCTCCGTCAGCTTCACACCCTGCCGCTTGGACTCATCATCCAGGGAAAGCTTAAACTCTCGCATAAAGCCTCCGCCCTTGTGCAGATACAAGTGGATGTCCGGTGTGCTCCTAGCGCCGCCTCGCTCGGCAAATGCGTCCCCAGCCGCCCGTTTGATTTCCGAGTAGGGTGCCACAATCTCGGTCTCGCGTTTGTTGTCACCCAGCACCGCCAAGAACGGGTCGTTGGGCGGCACTACGCCACCGCTAGCTAAACCAGGTATATCTCCATAAGCAGAAGAACGTCCACCGGAAGCTGCAACTTTCTGGAGATCTTGCGATGCTTGATTTGCCCGTTTTGTTGCGGAGTTAATTGAGAGCATAATCGCAGCAATACCTGCCGCAATGGCCGCTGCTGCAATACCAAGCGTAAGGGCTGACTGGAAGGCACCCACAGCAATAGCCGCAGCAATAGCAGCTGACGCCACCAATCCAAGAATTGAAATAACCTTTTCAGCTCCAGACATGCTATCCCATACTGACGCTATCTTGGCCGCCAATGCGACAAAGACTCCTATAGCGACCACTACAATAGCCAGTTTCCCTCCGAGGCCACCCGTAATCGTGCTTAGTTTGGATAATACACCTGAGACCGTTTCAACTACTCCGGCCACTGGGCTGATCGCCGCCAGCAGCAACGCAATCCCAACAATTACTTTTTGAGTTCCGCTATCCAATCCGTTAAACCAATCCAAGAACTGTGTCGCCAGTTCCGTTAATTGAGTCACAAGTGGCTGCACACTTTCGGCCAGTTCTGCAATGGACGTTTGTAATTTCAGACTGGCTTCTCGATTCTGAACTAGGCCCTCGTTATTTTGACGCCATCCCTCATATGCTCCACGTAGAGGGCCATCTACAAGCACAGACAGAGCCAGCTTCTGTTGATCTAATTCTGTGTTGCAGAGGGCCAGATTTGTAGAGAAGTTTTCCGCGCCATATCCAAGACGGTCCAACAGCTCGCCAAATTGTCCTGTGGCCGAACCTGTGGCAAGTGTTTCTTGCAGGCTGTCCGCCAAACTCTCAATCTTTAGGGTGTCGGGAAATGTTGCCGCAGCATTGGCGAGCCCCTCAACTGCGATTTGCAGATTGCTCTCAGTAAATCCAGCCTGGAGTAAGTTGGATACGGCTTCGATACTGCTATCAGTTTCACCAGATACAGTATTGAAATCCATAAATGCTTGGCGTGCCGCGTCAATACCTACCCCCGCCTGACGAGCGTTGTTGTCTAGGAGCGAGAGGTCAGCGCGGAACTCCTCTGTTGCAGGAACCGTAGCCAATACGGCCGCTCCTATCCCTCCGATCGTTGCCGTTACTGGTGCGAAGGCATCTTTAATCTTTCCAGCCTTTTGAGACACATTTTCAGCATTCCTGCCGAACTCGTCCATCCCGCTGGCACAATTATCGAAAGCTTTTTGTGTGTCCTTCAACTCTCGTTCTGTCTCCGCTAACTCGCGCTGGAGGGCATCATACTGGCCTCGGTCTATCTTTGCTCCAGCAAACTCTTTATCTAGTTTTTTGACCGCTTGCTGGAGTTCTTGATATCTCTTGCGGGTTTCCTCCAATTTTTGGTTGAAGGCATCATACTGGTCGGTAGAAATCTGCCCAGCCTCTAATTTGGCATTCATGGCGGCGGCATTTGCCTCCATGCCCTTCATTGAGGCTGCTACTGCATCCAGTTCCGCTTTGAGCGGTTCGTATTTTTCTTGGTATGCCTGTCCCCTTTGGAGCGCGGCGTCGGCACTCTGTGCCGCTTGTCGCAATGTCTCCAACTTCTGTGCCGTGCTTTCTGTTGCCTGCGCAAGTAGCTGCTGCTTCTGTGCCAACAGCTCTGTGTTCCCAGGGTCAAGTTTAAGCAGTCGCTCCACATCTTTCAGTGATTTTTGCGTGGCAGAGAGCTGCTTATTAGTGCCAGCCAGAGCCTTGTCCAGTTTTGTGGTATCGCCGCCAATCTCTACGGTGATGCCCTTAATTCGGTTGCGCGCCATGCTGTCACCTCACTAAAACCCGTCAAAATCCGCCTGCGTGGGCAAACGGTCATACTCGCAATCGTCGTTCCCCGCCTCAATCAGCATGTCGGTCACCATGCCGATGGTCAGCAGTTCTAGATCCCGGATCGGTATACCCAATTGTGCCGCTCGCAGCAAGAACAGGGCCGTGGTCATTTCCCGGTCTACTGGGTTCGTTTTTTTTTGCTTTCTCCGATGGATAGGTTATTAAGCTGCCAAAGCTCCAACAGCTGCGGGAATACCTCATAGATGGAGAAGGTGCCAAAGGTGTCCAGCCACTCCTCCACACTGTGCTCTTTCATATCCGGGTCTGCGTGGCGGGCCATTAAATAGGCCACATTCTCGAATACCTCCAGCATCTTCACTGGGATGGGCTGATCCCCACTCTCTGATTTCTCTATGGCAGTCTGTAAATCACGCATGTCTTGCATGATGTCTCGGCCGAACTTGATACGGTAGAGTCGAGGGACGGCCGCCGTGGCTCGAAAAAGGATATCGCGCCCATCAATTTTGATTGTCTTTTCCATTGTTAAACTCCAACAGTAGCCTGCTGCCAGACCTTCTGATACCATGCGTTATACTTCTCGTCCGGCGTATCCGGGGTAGTCTTTGCCTTGATCACGCCACTGGAGAGCGGGGAGGCCGTGATAGTGATAGTCTCCGTGCTGGGTTCCTTGGTGTTGGTGGTGGTGGCACCGGTCAGGCTGGGCCGAGTAGCCGCGCAGTTGTAGAGCACATGACGGACAGCCTTCTGATCGCCAGAAAACTCAAAAAGAAGGGCGAAGGGCTTGGGCTCCGCAGATACGTTCTCCACCAGCACCTTGTCCGTTGTGTCCTCTTTTTCCTGCAAAACATCCTTGCGGAAACTGTCTGGAATCAAGGCAATCTCCAGGTCACCGCTATAGCCGTCGTTTGCCGCAGTGACATAGTAGGCCATATCGTCGGCGTAAAATGTGCTGGTATCGCCCTGGGCGTCCATGGACAGATTGACCGCACCTGGGATACGTACTGGAGTGCCGTATGTGACTTCTCCCTCTTCCTCAGTCAGCATGGCGTAATGCACATTTTTGAGACCAAACTTTACTTTATTAGCTTTATTGGCAGGCATAATCACACCTCGATTTCATAAGTAATCTGATAGATTTTCTCCTCGTCGATGTACTCCTCAGACTTCTCCCAGCACAACCCAGCCAAAACCGCTTCTACTCTGGCTTCGATTACCGGATCTTTTTTGCTGGTATAGAGCTCCACTTGATAGCGACCAGCGGAGAAATACATCCCATTATCCGCATAAAATTGGCTATCGTATGAGAACAGATAGCAGACAAAGGGCGGGGCCTGCCGGGTGCGGAAAGCCTGATAGGCTACCGGCAGCCCCGTTGAAGCTAAGCGCTGGGCTAATTCCTTCTGCGTCATTGCAGCGCCTCCTTCAATTTCTGCATCAATTCGCGTTCCACCGCCTGCTCAGCGGGCCGGATATGTGGAGTGCCATCCACCCGGCCACCTCCTACCTTTGCATGACCATTCTCCAGCAGGTGGGTAAGTTGTCCGTCAGTCGCATTGTAAACTCTGACCCTGATGCCGTCCGCCCCCTCATAGGCCACGGTAGAGCGCCAACCCTTCCTATACTTCCCTGTGCGCTTGGGGCTCCGGCGTTGTATATCCTTTTTGCAGTCCTCTCCAGCGGCCTTGACCACGCGCTTGACCTCATCCGTGACCTCTTCGCCATAGCTGGAGAGCTCCGCCCCGATAGCGTCTGCCAGAGCATCCAGCCGGATTCTAGCCATTGGCTGCACCAGCTTTCTCCTCCAGGTACAGCTCCACTTCGTCGGTATCCCGCTTTCGGTAGGTGCGATAGATGCGGTAGCGCACACCTTGTAGTTCGGCCTCCTGTTCACCGCTGTAATTGACTGCCGGGGTGATAAATACCAGAGCGGGCTTCATGCCCTCCCGGCCACCCTCGAACCATTCCGCACGGGTCACAGACTCCACGCGGCCGAACACCTCCGATCGAGTGCCGTCCCCCTCCACCTGCTCCAGCAAGTCGTTGGTCTGGATGTCCGCCCCAATCAAGACCAGCACATCATCCATCCGTCTCCCTCGCTTTCTGAGAAAACAGGCGGTTGTTAAGCGCCCACCGAAGCATACGCGGCATACCCGTTGTATCTTCCCGGCGTTTACGGTATAGATAAGCCGCATACATCTCCGTCAACATGCAATCTTCTTGATTGCACAGGTCAAGGTTTATCCCCTCGGTTGTAATCAGAGACTGCGCTGACCAGATTAGGTCTCGCAAATATTCATCCATTCGAGGCGTAGAAATTTGTAAGTCTACTTTGAGCATGCTCAAAATTCCTTCATAGGTCACTCTCTACCCCTCCACTCTTTGGGCTCGCTTTTTTACGTCCCCCGTACCCGCGAGCGCGGCCGGGGGGATTCAACCCCCCGCTGCGCCCGTCACGGTAACGGTATATACTCTTACTGCATTGCCCTGCTGCACGGTAACTGCAATCGTATTAGATGCGGATGCTGTCAGGGTAGCAGTGCCGCCATTGCGCAGGTTCTTCCCGTTTACAGCAATAGTTACTTTGGCGTCAGGCTGCACCGCTGTGGCCTCGACCTTTGCGCTGTTCTTGGCCGCGGTGCCGCCGGAATAGGTCAGCTTTGTGGGGTCAAACGACGGTGTCAGCGTCACGCCCTCAATCGCCAAGTCCTGGAGCTGTGCATCGTTGGCGGTATCTGCCGCGAAGGTCATTGCAGTAGTCACCGACTGATTGTTGATATTGATTGCCACAAATGCGCCTGGGATGATGGGCTGGCCGTCCGCTCTCTGCTTGCCCTTATATACCGTGTTGTCCTGGAGGAACTGAACCTCAGTAGACCGCTCAATCGTCATACCTGCGCGCATAGACAGGAGATACAGTTCGCCGTAGCCACCCACAATATCGCCATCAGGCATAAACTCCAGGATGTCGACATTGCCGTTGATAATGGGGAGGGTTCCTGCCAAATTGGCGACAATATCGCCGCTGGCCGTAAAGGTAATAAGCTTAGATCGCAGCTTTGCGTGTGTCTTACTGTTCATCGCCCAGAACTGTTCTCCACGGCTATAAGTTGTATATGTATTGCCGGTTGCCTCCATCAGCGCCGCCCAAAACTCAGCGCCGGTTACGCTATCGCCGCCGATCTTCTTGATATTGCTCTCGTGCAGATCCACCCATTCGGGCGCAGAGGCGGGATAATCACTGGGGCGGGCAGTTTGCGCCAGCCGGGTAACAATGCCGAGCGGCATACGGGACGCCGAGCCCTTGCCATAGAGGATCGCCTTGTCCATTGCCAATCCAATGCTCTCGGAAATCATCTCGACAATCCAGGAAGCGAGATTTACGTCGCTGTCCTCCAAAATCGAGTTGCACACCGCAATGTACCCAGCTACCTTATAGCCGTCTACAGTAATCTGGTTAAACCCGAAAGACAGCTCATTGATAGCTCCACACATTTCCGTCCAAACTGCCTCCGGGATAGTTCCGGCAATAGTTTGGCGCGCCTCTCCAGTTACATTGCGCACCCGTACCCGGTTGAGCAGTTTGGAATACCGGAACATGTTTTCTGCAATTAGCTCCAGGAACACGATAGGGATTGTCAGCTCAGTACCCGTGACAGCTCTGCTCTGGCCCTTAAGGCTACGCATCTGCTCCAGAAACGCCTTGGAATCCTCCTGCGCCAGAATCGCGGTACGCCTCTCTCCAGGCAGAGCATCAAAGGCCCGGCGGTTCATAGGCAGGGCACGAATGTTCATCATTTCCATGTTGGTATCACCTCTCACAGTTTCATTCTTTTTGCTTTTCTCCGGAGATTGAGGTTTGGGGGCCATTCGCTCGATCTCCTCCAGTTCGTTTTCCAGCCGCTCAATATCGGAGCTTAAGGTCTGCTTTTTCTCGTCGTGCTCTGCTTTCTCGCTTTCGTACTTCTCTACTTCGGCCTCCACTACAGCCTCTTGCTCAGCGTTTCCGGGCTCCACCTCGTTAATTGATGCCTCGAGCTCCGCCTCTCGCGTCTGGAACTCAGTATCCTTGGCCTCCAGCTCTGCCAGCTCTGCCTTTTTGGCGTCAATAGACCGCCGGAGCATTAGCACTTTTAACATTGTCTTCTCCTTTCAGCATGTCTTTAACTTTTCAAACATCGCTCTTTTCCACAGTTTTGTCCGTTTCCGCTTGGCTTCCTCTAAATCATGCTTGCGGGCAGATACTGTAGTATCCTGATAGGCCGGGAACGTGCACGGTGAGATTTCGTATAGCGGGGATACCCGCTTAATCGTCCAGTGTACCGTTCCGTCTTCCCTGTACTCGGTTTCCTGATCTGCGATATCAAAACCAAAAGAACACCCGGTAATATCTCCCCGCCGGATTCTTGCGTAAGCGTTCATCGCGTCGCTATCATCCCGGTTAATCCTAATGCGTCCCCACAGCCCTCGGCTATCCTGCTTAATTTCCATAGTCCCTGCGGAGGTGCGGCCCAGCACAAGATCCGTATTGTGGTTATACAGGGCCCGCACATCATCGCTCACACTGTCGTCAAATGCACCAGGAGCGATACTCTCAGTGGCTCCCGGCCAAAGCTCATAAACGGAATTAAATACAGCAAAATACCCCTCAATGTAGAGGTCTCCACCATCTTCTCTGGCCTCCATCTTGTCCATCGGGATATACCTATGTTCCATCTCCTTCACCTCCGTTCTGAACCAGTTTCCCCTGATCGCCCAGCCGGTCGGCTGGCAGATAATTTTCCAGCGCCAAAAGTTCATTCATTTCCGCGTCTGGCGGCAGATTGAGCCAGCCGCGCCATTCATTCCGCCGCAACGCCATCCGGTCAACCATTTCAGCACCTGCGGAAACCAACTCATTGATGCTGTAGGAATATAGACTCCAGGAGTTAAAGCGGAAAAACCATCCAGGCGAATACAGAAGTTTTTTCGTCATTTCCTGCTCGAGCGACCGAGCTAACGGCATGATAGTCGTGTTTACGAAGTTGTTCCATGCATCTCGGTTAAAGTCGCCTACTCCCAGCACAAATGGCGGGATACCCAACACTGCAGCCACAGTGCGCTTGTCCAGCGTAACCATCGCGTCCAACGCAAGGTCGGACAGCGTCAAAGGTTTTACCTGCTCAACCGAAAACTGATCCGCCGGGATTAACCACGGTTCTCCAGCTTCTCCGCTCATGGCGTAGCTTTCCAGCAGTTTTTTCCGCCCGCTCTGGCTGGAGAACTCGTCAGTCAAAGCATCCACCTTGACAATGATTGATGGTTTCCACTTGGATGCCATAAATCCTCTTTGCGTAGTCGAGGCTTGCTTTAGGTTATTAGCTACATCTGCCAGGGACACTCTATATCCGGTTCCGAACCACGGGAAACAGCTATCAGGATTGAGCACAAAATGGAGAACACTATCCGGCGTATACTCCTTCCCGCCTATGTTAACCTTGTAGCCCCACCCGTCCTGGATAAAAGAGGCCATAGACGGCGGTATGGGGTTTAGGTCTTGGATAATCCCATTTTTTGTGTCGGGCCATACAACTGCGTTGCCATTCCCCTCCAAATACAGAGTACGCACAATCCAATGGATAAATTGCTCCCTTGTAGTGTACCTATTAGGTGCTATGTCAATCTTTCTCGACAGTTCATTCCTAATTCGGATATCACCATTTTCTTGGTTTTCCATCAGGTGGATGGTCATAGACCCAATCAACCGGGCAATTGTATCTACTCCAGCTGCAATCTCTGGATTGTGTGACAATGACGTGTACCCCTGACAGGTCAGCGTATCAAACGCTTCACTTGAGCAAAGCCACGCGGCACCACGCTTCTTCGGGGGCTCGTCTCTTGCCTTTTGTCTTCTTTGCTTAATCTTCGCCAAACCAGTCCCTCGCTTTCTTTGCCCTCTCCAGGTTTTCCAGATACCGCACACACGCAAACACAGAAGCATCAAACAAATCTATTCGATGTTCTGGTTGTACTTTGTCATACTGGATCATGTCATCCGTTTTCTCCACTGCCAGCACATTTTCAACACAATACTCATACGCTTCGCTATGCAGATAATAGAGATTTCCGTCCTTCGCACTCTGTTCGATATGCCGGAAACCCTCTGATTTTTTGTAGTAATATTGGGGTTGGTCTATGATTTTAAATCCAGCAGACTTCATCCCAATGAAGTATTCTCGGCAAAACTTTCGGTCGTGGCCTATCTGTCGTATCTTGAACCCTTTCCGCCGCATGTCCACAAACCAGTTGACCACATCGGCGTGATTGACGGTAGGGCTGTTGCACAATGTCAACCATCCATCATCGGACCAGCCGAATAGTGGGATATTGTCCTGATCTGCTTTGATATGGGCCGCCACTACGGGGAAAAAGGCGTGGGTGATGATGATGTCTACGTCCTTGTATCGGCCGAACAAAGCTGCCGCTGTCAGATCGTGCAGTTTGGATAGGTCGGCTCCGCCATACCAATCAATGGGCAACTTCGCAAGTTGCTCTATCGTCCATCCATATTGCCTGTCGCTTTTCCTGAACTCGTCTATATCAAAATAAGCTTTAAGCGCATTTGTATAGACATTCAGGCTCTTAGCAAAGAAGTCTTTTCGCTGCTGGGGGTCGTTTTGTGCTTGCAATGCATCGTTAAGGATTTCATTTGGCCGTATGGTAATACCATATCCGGGATTGGCCATCTCATGAATCTGCGGGTCTGTGAAATCTACGCTCCCGTCCTTCACTCCCTCCGGCGCACAACACATAAAGATGAAATACTGCTCGTCTTTTACGGTGCTATCCAGCACTTTCCGGCAATACTTGAGTCGCTGCCCCAAAAATGCCTGCTCGTTGTCTCCGGCCGTAGATATGCCGATCAGCAGCTTATTGGTATAGGCCTTCATCGCCTCCTTGAACAGATTGTATTGCTTTGGCTGCTTGAAGGCATGAATTTCATCACAAATTGCGCAGGAAGCATTAAGAGAATCTTGCGCGTCTGGGTTGGAAGCCAAGGCCCGGATAAAAAAAGAGCCGTCCTCCAATTCTGATTCCATGCTGTGCTCGTTATTGTTGTCTATGATTTTGACGGTCCCGCCGTCCTTTTGGTTCTCTCCCATGCGGTTGATGTTGTACTTCAAAAAATTGAAGCTCTCAAGCGACTGCATTAGGGCGGCGGACGCTATGTAGGTCTTACTCCCGCTCTTACGGT
>OJSB01001450.1_pt1 | contig 17006 bp, 13 predicted proteins | sample 1599331 | NCBI WGS metagenome assembly OJSB01 (sample SAMN04168657, study PRJEB22393) | human gut metagenome | biome: human gut microbiome; feature: stool | host: Homo sapiens | collected 2014-03-20
GGTTTGGGGAAGGGAGGGAAAAGCTTTTCTTCAGAAAAGTTTTCCCTCCCTTCCCAAATGCCTTTGTGCCGTCTAATCCCTGAAAAACTTCGCGCTCCACGGGGAGTTGTCGCCCTTGTTGCGGCCGTAGCACATGGCGTCGTTGCCCGCGCCGGGGCTGCAATCGATGCGGAGGCCGTTGAAACTGCCCCGTGAATTGCGGCTGGTGGCGTCTCCGGTGTCGATGTGCAGCCTGCCGTTCTGCATCTGCGCGTCGGCCCGGCCCGTGTAGGTCTTGCCCTGGCGGTCGATGATGGTGATCTGCCCCTTGCCGTTCTTGCCGAAGCAGAAGCGGACCTTGATCGGGTTGCCCCGCGTGTCCGAAAGCCCGGTGCGGCAGTTCCAGCAGCCGTCGAGGAAGTCCATCGACTTGTCGTCCTTGTCCGGCAACTTCATGGGATCGCCCTTCTTCGGGGTTTCCTTGGGGGGTTCCGGCTTGGGCTCTTCCTTCTTCGGCGCGGGCTGTTCTTTCTTGGGTTCCGGTTTGGGCTCGGGCTTCGGCTCCTCCTTGGGAATGGTGGTCAGATCGCCGAGCAGATCGCCCAGATCCTTGGGCGGCTCGGCGGGCGTTTCCACTTTGGGTTCCTCGACGGCTGGCGGCGCGGGAGGCTGGCAGGCTTCGGCACGCTTCTGGGCCGCTTGGCGCAAAACTTCGAGTTCGGCGCGCAAAGCCGTCAAATCCGCTTCGGACGGGCCGGGGTCCGCTGGCTGCACGGCAGGCTGAGGGGTTTCAACGGCGGGCGTCCTCGCGCACCCTGCGGGCAGGGGGAGGGGAGGGACCCACGGGAAGAGGAAGTGCAGGCCCCAGAACAGCAACAGTGCGAGGAGCAGGCCGAGCAGGAGCATGAGGAGCTTTTTCCACCACGGCTCGCCTTCCACCACAACCGTGGGCGGGAGCGGGGCGACGATGGGGCGTTCCGTCACTTCGCCTTCGCGGACGATGCGATCCGGATCGCCGGATGCGCCGTTGGCGAGAGGCGTTTGCGGCTCGGGGGAGAACGGCGTGGCTCCCATCGCATAGATGCCTTCCTGCGCCGTGGAGGAAGAAAGGGTCATGCCCCAGCAGACCAGCACGGGCTGCGGCGGGCTTGCGGGCTCGCCCGAGGGGAGGGAGGCGTACAGGCATTCCGGCGTGGGAAAACGGGTAGCCAGATGCAGCATGGTGCCGCACAGGCTTTTATAGGGATCGCTGTCCGTCTGAAGGCTGGCGGCCAGCTCTTCAATATCCGAAAGGAGGCCCTGCAACCGCGTTTTAACGGCTTCCTGCGTTTCTGCGGGAAGCTCGGCGAGGGGCTGCACGGGGCCCGACGTGTACCAGTCCACCGCCGTTCCCTGCGGGTCCATGAGCGGCTCGGCCAGCAGACGGGCGTGGGCTTCCCCGAGATGGGTCCGCAGCAGCCCGCTCAGCTGGGCGTGGCAGGCATAGACCTGCGAGCCCTGGAACGCCAGTGCGCGGTAATCCCCCTTCCGGGTGGAGAGAATGAAATATCCGGCCATATCTGACTATCCTTGTTCAGGAACGGTTCATTGGTGTTCGGTGAAGGGGATGCCCTTCTCGCGCAGGAAGCCCATGATGGCGTCGCTGCCGAGCGCGGTCTGAGTCTGGCGGTTGGAGTCCGCGTCCAGCCTGATGAAGGTGTTGATGCCGATGACGTCGCCCTTCTCGTTGACCAGCGGGCCGCCGCTGTTGCCCTGTGAAACCACGGCGGAATGCACGATGTTACGGGGCGAGGTCTGGAGGATGGCGTTGACCACGCCGTCGGTGAACACGACCTCGGGGACGGCGTTGAAGTCGCCCCTGAGGAGCCGCAGGTAGGCGGGGTCCTGTTCGGAAACGAGGGCGGGGAAGCCCCATGCGCTTACCTTGTCGGTCCGGTTGACGGTCGGGGACAACGGAAGGGCGGGAACCTGATCCCCTTCCACGAGCATCACCTTGATGACCGCGAAATCGTATCCCGGCGTATCGCTGCGCGCGACGACCATGCCCCGGCGTGCTCCGCGCAGGTTGGCGTTGGTCACCATCACCATATCGTCGATGGCGTTTGCCACGACGTGGCGGTTGGTCAGCACATGATCGGGATTGATGAAAAAGCCGGTCCCCTGCTGCGCGCCGCCGGGGACCGGCGCGAGAATGAGTACCGTACCTTGTTCGAGGCGCTGCGGGATGGTGAGCGTAGAGAGATCCACGGCCTTTGCCGGAACCGTGGCGTTGGCGGAAGGCAGGGGCGGGAGGGAGATGCCGGGGACCGTTTCCCCGGGCTGGTTTTCCGGAACGTCCTTGCCGGGGGTGGTTTCTCCGGCGTCCGGTTTCGCATCCGTCTTGCCGGCATTGCCGTCAAAGAAGGCTTTCAGCTCGCACGGCGTCAGTTCCAGCAAACCCTGCCAGAACGCTTTTTCGCGGAGCAGGTTGGCCCATTCAGCCTTGCGTGCCGCCTCTTCGGGGGACTCCGCCGCAACCGGGGGCGTTTCCGGGGCAACGGGCTGTTCCTGGGCCGTTTTTACGCAGGAACGCAGCAGGAAAAGCAGGAGTACGCCCAGCAGGATGCCGAGGAGCAGGGCTCCGAAGAGGCCCGCCTTGCTGCGCCGGATGATGACGTTTCCCGCCGTTGCCCCGGCAATACCTGCGGCGGTTCCGGCCGCCGTTCCGGTCGCGCCCGCTGTTCTTGTTCCGGCGGAAGGGCCAGCCGCACGGCCCGCACCGGGAACGGCATTGCGTGCCGCCGTCCCGGCAACCGCTGCGGCGGAAGCTCCCGTTGCAGCCGTTGCCGCTCCGGTCACACCGGAGGGCGTTTCCCCGTTTTCCGGCTCGCCCCAGAGTATCGGGGCAGTGGCTTCGTCCGTGCCTTGCGGGAGCAGGCCCCAGTTGACGAGCACGGGATGGCCGTTGACGACGAAGACATTGTCCGCCGAAGGGATGAACAGCGCCTTGCGGAGCAGGACGCCGCCGGGCGTGTCGTCGAGATGGGGGGTGACGGCTTCCCGCGCCCGGCGCAGGGCAGCCCGCGCCTGTTCGGCTTCTCCCGCGTCGAGGCGGGAGAGGGGGGTGCCGACGCCTTCCAGCGGCGTATACCAGGAAATGGAGGCGTAGCCCGCCGGTGTGGCCTGCCCGGTAACGGGTTCGGCCCACAGGGTGCCGAACCGCCCAAGGCCGATTTTTTTCAGATAGGCCTGCAACGCTTCGTACTGCGAAGGGAGCGCGCCCTGTTCCGTATGCAGGGCGGCGAAAGCCGACGTATCCGAAGCCTGTATGAAATGAAGAGGATTACCCATAGTTGTACCTTCGGTGAAATGGCACGGAGGCGTTGGGGAAGGGAAGGAAAACTTTTATGTTATCGAATCCCTGCCCCTAACATTCCATAAAGCAAGGGATATTGGGAATGATGGATACTTTAAAACGCAATGTTCCGGAAACTCCCGCCGAGCAGCCTTCCCCCTTCCCCCGATCCGTTCCCCACTAACCCTGAGCGAGCATCACCTTGTCCATCTGCAGCTGGATCTCGTCGAGATCCGACTTCACCGCGGTGAGCTGCGCCGTGGATTCCTTGTATGAGCCCACGCCGTTGGAAAGGTTCTGCAACTGGTCGCTCGTCTGCTTGCGCGTGACGGTTTTCGTGGCCTTGCTGGTCTTCTTGGATGTCGTGGCAACGGTCTGTACCGGGGGGATCGGGCGGCTGGCCTTCTTCGCCTCGATGGTCAGCACCTGCCGGTATTCGGCTTCGCGCTTGTCGGCCTCGCTGAGCGTGCTGCCCAGAATGGCGGACGCCTCGGCAAGCCCGCTCTTGATTTCGGCATAACGCTGATCGAGTTCGGCGCGGGTGATGCGCTTGGCCTTGTAGTCCTCAAGGGCGGCCCTGAACTTCGCGCTGTAGCAGTTGTAGGCCACCTGCCCGGCGGCGGTTACGCGGTTCAGGGAATTGACGTCGGCATTCAGGTCGCGGGCATAGCTGGCGAGGCGGACGCGGTCGTCCCTCTCGTTGTTGTACTTGGCGACGAGATAGCTCGCCCCGGCCCCGGCTCCCGCGCCGATGGCGGCCCCGGCCAGAGCACCTTCCGCCTTCCCGGTCTGGCTCGCGCCGATGACCGCGCCGAGCAGGGCACCCATCGTAGTGCCCATGACCATTGTGGTGTTGAAGCTCTTTTCGGCGCTGCGCAGATCGGCGATGGGCTGGTAGCAGTCGGGATAGTAATGCACGTCCGTCGTCTGCGCGCCGTATTTGCTGGCGCAGCCCGTAGCCAGCAGGCTGCAAAGGCACGTCATGACGATGCAGTAAAGCGCTCCTTTCCGGGTGGTGAAGCTTCCCTTCATGCCTGTCTCCATGCGTTGCGGGTTATGTACAAAGAAAAATCTTTATTCATCAATGGTTCGGTGCCCGAAGTACTCGTCCCCTTCCGGCGTCAGTGCGATGTCGTTGGAGACGTGGTCGGTGACGTGGCAATAGCCGAAGTTCAGCCATTCGTCCACGACGTCGTTGAGCGTGGAATGAGAGAACCCCGCCTGTTCCGCTTCGTCCAGCAATTTGGGGAAGACTCCGGACGGAAGCGGCTTCGGGGCGTTTCTGAGCGCCTTTCTGAGCCATGATTCGGCGGATTGGAAATCGTGCACGGGGAATCCTTTCCGGGCCGGGCCCGGCATCTGTCATATTTTTTGGGGAATGGTATGCCGTTTCACCAAAATCAGCAATGTGATGCCGTAAGGGGGGACGCCGGGGCGGTCGGGAACGTGCCGCGTATGCATGGCCGCTTCCCGTATTTTCGTTTACGGCGTGACGGGAGGGACCCGGAGCGGGAAGCCGCCGGGCCGCCGTTCTTTTGCGAACGGGACAACGCGGCATGAAAACGTAAAGAGCCCGGGCAGGGCCCAGGCTCTTCGCGTGGAGGAGGCAACCGAGAGGAGATAGTGGAGAAGCGCAGAACGTGAAGGAGGCCGTTGGCCGGGAGGGGAACAGGGGAGGCCCCTATTCCCCTCCCATGCTTCTTTATTGATCTTCAGGATCGTCCACGGAGGCGACGCAGAGGGCATTGTCCCCTTCGTAGGGTGCGCAGCCTTCGATGGCGATTTCGGAATCGCGGTCGCCGAGCGCGGCGGCACCGGGCATACGGAAGGCATTCACATCAATGCGCTCAATGGGCGTTTCTTCCTGCTTGCCGAGCTGCGGGACCCACTCGTAGGGCACGCGGTAGGCGCGGTAGACCATGTTCATGGGCAGCTTCTGGCCCCAGTAGGGCGAGATGAATTCCCAAACCAGCTCGTGATCCTTGGTGACTTCAAAGACGCGCCCGTCGGAGCCCTCGGTGATCAGGGTGTTGCCGTTGGGCAGGCGCTGCATACCGCTGATGAAGGGGCTGTAGAAACGGTTGCAGTCCATCGGGGCGAGGAAGCCCGCTTCGGTGGGGGTGTACTGCCATACGATTTTCATGGCCACGGGATCGATTTCCAGCACGCGGGAGTGGTCGCGCAGGGCGGCCTTCACGCCGGTGGGGGAACCGGGGTTGGGCACGTCGTAGCCGCCCCAGCCGCCGTTGTCGAAAATCAGGATATTGCCCTCTCCGGGCAGTCCGCGCGGGACCATGTGGCAGTGGTGCTGGCCGATGATCCAGCCGATAGCCTTGGCTTCGGGGCTGTTGTCGTAGTCGGGGCCGAGTTTCCAGACGATTTTCCCGGTAGCCTTGGAGATGATGAAAATAATGTTGGCTTCGCGGCCGTCCACGATGATGTTGTCGGGATGGAAGCGCTCGTCGCCCGCGTCATACCATTTGTTCGGGCCGAGCACGGACATGGAGTTGATGTGCATCCAGTCGCCCATGCCTTCGGGCTGCGTCTGGCGGTAGTTGGGGTCGCGGGCGAGGGTGTTCTTGGGGCCTTCGCGGAAGCCCATTTCGTCGAAATGCTCGTTGCAGTGCCATTCCCATACGATGTCGCCGTCCCAGTCCACTTCGAGGATCACGTCGTCGAGGAGCTGCTTGTCGGAAATCTTGGGATTGCGGGCGTTGCGGTGCGCGAGGACGAGGGTGTTGCCGGAGTCGGTCTTGGGCTCCATGCCGGGCGCGTAGTAGCCGGTGGTGCTGCCTTCGCGCTGGTAGTCGTGGTGGCTGCGGGCCATCCAGCGGCCGGGGATGCCGGGATCTTCGATGTATTCGTTGCGGTCGAACTTCCAGACCACGTTTCCGTCCCAGTCAATCTGCACGAGATCGAGGCCGTCCTGCACGCCGTAGCGCCCGTCACGGGAGCCGCGCGAGGTCATGAGGTAGCCGCCGGGGAAAATCTTGTTCGGGAAGCCGTGCACGCCTTTCCAAACCTTGTTTTCGCGGCCGTTCATGTTCATGAGCACGGCGCCCACTTCCAGAGCCTGAAAGATCGTGAAGCCGTTCCAGCACTTTTCGGGATTATATACGGTGACGCCGGTAGGATAGATAGTCGGGTGACCCATGATGCCCTCCTGATTGGTTTCTCTCTTTCTATACATGAAAGAAGGTTTGGCGGATGTTGCCCCTGAATCGTTTCTCACGCCGATCCGTTCCCGTGGGGGGACTCCCCATCGTACGCCATTGGAGGAGAGAGGAGGGGCTTCGGGGGAATGGGAATGCTCCTTCTGAGAAATGCCCACCCCCCTGTATCCAGCTAGGCGATTTCTTCAAGCGACTTGCCGCCGGTGCGCTGGCCCCAGATGGCGATGACCACGGCGGGGACAAAGCAGAGGAAGCTGAAGATCCAGAACACGCCGTCGAAGCTGTACGCAGCGTAGGCCATCGGGATGAGCGGCTGGGCCGCGGCCACGGCGAGGCGGCCGGTGGAGCTGTGGAAGCCGGTGGCGGTGTTGCGCATACGGGTGGGGTAGGATTCGGCGGTGTACGAGAAGACCGTGAAGCCCATAGCCATGACGACCGCGGTGAGGACGACGCCGGTGAGGACGACGGGCCAGTAACCGGTCATATTGCCGAAGATGGGGCCAAGTACGGCGAGGATGATCAACATACACATGATCGGGATCTTGCGCCCGCCAAGGTCGGTGACGAAGGATGAGAAGAACAGCCCGGCGGGTACGCCGACGGAAATGATCGTCGTGGCCATGAGGCTGTCTTCAAGCGAGAACCCGTGCGCCTTGAGCAGGGTCGCGGTCCAGTTGGTCACGGTGAAGGTGGCGGGGTTGGTGAAGACCACGATGGCGAGCAGGACGAGGGTGCGCTTGATGTACTGGCGGCGGAACATGCCGGTCAGCACTTCCATGACGGGGACCTTGGTCTGCACGTTCTTGGCGGCCTCGGAAAGGTCCACATGCTTGCCGGTGATTTCAAAGACGACCTGTTCCGCTTCTTCCAGCCTGCCGCGGGCCACGAGCCAGCGGGGGGATTCCTTGAGGTAGCGCAGGCCGACGAAGAAGGCGATGAGGCCGACGCCGCCGAAGTAGAAGATGAAGCGCCACGCTTCCTCGGCGAGGGGGATGATTGCGCGGCACATGACGCCGATGACCGGCACGGCGGAGAAACCCACGGCGGCCACGAGGTTCTGCCACTTGCCGCGTGATTCGGCGGGGGCCATTTCGGCGATGTAGGCCTGTGAGCAGACCATGAGGCAGAAAACGCCGAAGCCGGTCATGGAGCGGGCGATGACGAAGACGTGGAAGTTGTCCGTAAAGCCGTTCAGCACCGAGAAAAACGAGAATGTGGCGATGGAGATGAGGAAGGTCTTCCGGCGCCCGATGAAGTCGGAGATGACGCCTCCGAAGAAGCCGCCCGCGGTCATGCCGATGAAGTACCAGAGCGTGACCACGCCGATGTCGGACATCTGCAGGCCCCATGTGTGCATGAGCGCGGGGGCGATGAAGCCGAAGTTCCAGTTGTCCATCTGCTCGCAGAAGTAGGCCATCATGATGATGAAGAAGACGATTTTGTGGAAGCCGGTTACGGGCATTCCATCAAAATAGTTGTTGGGGATCTTCTTGACTGTAGATTGGCTCATAGTCGCTTCTCCAAAAGTCGATTATGTGCGAGAGTCTTCGATGCCGTTTTCCGTTTTCTTTATCCCGATTACATTGCAGGAAAGAATACGGCATTCGGCAATCATCGCTGTTTTAGCCTCAAAAGATACGAGGTTGAACAACTGCCTGTTACGATGCTGAGAGAAAAGGAAGAATGTCTTATACAGTAAAAACAATGGAACGTTTCTGGCCATTATCCTTTTTTTACATGTTCGGTACAGGCCTTTTCCGGATTGGCTGTATATGCAGAATACGAGAAACGCGAAACCGGAAATGTTACGAGCGCAGCATTTCACGAAAAAAGTGAAAAAAATTTCAACCTCGATACTCAAGTCGTCTTTTATTATTTAATATACTATTATAATTTATTTTTTATGTCACGATACGAACGTATGGACTGCATAAAGAGATCTATGATGCCTGTCCGGTACAAAAAAATCGGGTCAGGAGAAACATATTTGCTTCTTGAAGCCCTTTTTTTCACATCGCCTGAACCCGTTGATAAGAAACGAAAAAAACAGGCAGAGGAGGCATGAGGCATGGGAGGGGCATCAACAGGCCCCGCAAGTGGATGCCCCTCTCGTTCGCTTGTAACAGCGGAAACGGTGAAGGTATGGACATGGAGCGGTGGGGCGGGCGGCTTTTCGAATGAAGAAAGGCGGGCTGGAGGCTGGCCGGGGTTCAGGAAAGGAGTCGTTCCGGCCGGGAACGGAAAACAAGAAACCCCTTACGGAGATGAGTCCGTAAGGGGTTGAATTCGCTGGTGGGCGGTACAGGACTTGAACCTGTGGCATCCGCCTTGTAAGGGCGGCGCTCTACCAACTGAGCTAACCGCCCGTTCGTATGCAGGGCCTCTTATAGGGGAAAACAGGCCCGAAGTAAAGGGGCACGGAGTATTCTCAAAGCTCTCAGCGGATTGACGGACATCTGAGGCACGGTACTATGGCGGCATCCTTAACCTCCACCCTCCTTTGCCATGACCGCCGAACTGTCCTCCCGCATCCATACCGCCGCCGTAACCGCGCTGGCCTTCGTCTGTACGTATGTGCTGGCATTCTATTGGAATCTGGACAGGCCATTTTGGGCGGGGTTCACCGTGTTCGTGATCAGCCTGCCGAGCATCGGCCAGACCCTGCAAAAGGGCGTGCTGCGGATGTTCGGCACGATCGCCGGGGCTGTCGCCGCCCTTGTCCTGCTCGGGCTTTTCGCGCAAGAGCGTATGCTCCTTCTGTCCGTGCTGTCCCTCTATCTGTGCCTGATGCTCTATCTTATGCTGACAAGCGTTTACTATGGCTACGCGTTCTTCATTTCCTGCATCGTCACGCTGATCATCTGCCTCATGGCGGTTCACGAACCCCAGGATGCCTTTCATCTCTCCGTATACCGGGTTGAGGAAACACTGCTCGGTATCGGCGTGTATACCGTTGTAACACTTGTTTTTTCTCCAAGGACATCCATCAAGTCCCTGTATCGCGGCGTGCAGGATCTCATGGCGGGGCACAAGGCCCTTTTCGTCATGAACGAGGGGGCCGGAGCGGAAGGGCAGATGAGCCGCATGTATACGCAGTTTGTCGGCATGAGGGAAATCCTCGATAAAGTTGGGCAGCTTGTCCCGGCCGTGCAACTGGAGACGTATCAGGTTTACCGTTACCGGGAACACTGGGAGCGTGCCGTCCGGTGCAGCGCCGAACTGCTGGAGCTCCAGCGGCGCTGGATGGGGACCCTCGTGGCCATGAAAGATTTGGATATGGCATCCCTTTTTCCTCATTTTGAGTCGCGGGTCGCCGAACTGGGGAAACTTTTCGATCGCCTGGATGCCCTGGGGAAGGAAGGCTCTCCCGGTGGTTCCTCGAAGCCCGAAGACGTACAGCCGCTCGCGTTCGATGAAAGCGTATTCGAGAAACTCGGCTCGACACGGAAGGGATTGGCGTTTTCTGCGGTGAAGCTGTTTGAGGAACAGACGGCGCACTGCCGCGAGCTGCTGATGCTGGCCGGTTTTCTGCTGCATGGCGGGCCCATGCCCGAACTGAAGCCGTCGGCATCAAAAAAGGCCCTTTCCGTCATCAAGCCCGAGCAATACGCCTACATGTCCCAGATGTTCGTCATTTTCTGGGTGGCGACGCTGTGCTGGATACTCCTCAACCCTCCGGGGCTGGAATCCATCGCTTTTCTGGAATTGACCATCGTGCTCGGCCTGATCGGCATCATGACCGGCGAAGACAAACCGCTGCGCCAGGTGCTGATCTTTGCGCTCGGCATCGGCTGTACGGGGCTGGCCTATACCTTCATCTATCCTCTGGTTTCCAACCTTGGCGAGTTCATCGTCATGATGGGGGTATCGGGATTTTTCATCACATTCGCGTTTCCGCGCAAGGAACAGAATTTCACCAAACAGGCCTTCATGCTGCCGTGGCTGTCCATAGGCAATTTTACGAACCTCCCGACGTACGATTTCGGGCAGCTGCTGGTTGGCTCCTTTACGCTGCTGTTCGGCATTTCCATCGTTTCCCTGGTCCACTACGCGCTGTTCATGCCCAATACGGAAGCCCAGTTTCTCCAGAGGCAAAAGGCCTTTTTCCGCTCGTCGGAAGCGTTGCTGCTCCATTTGCGGGCCTGCCGCGAGCAGCGGCGCGGCTCCCTGTTCCGGCTGAGGATGTTTTTTCGTCTGCACAGGACGCGCTTTTTGGCTGAAGAGATCGGCATCCTGGCAAAAAAACTCCCCGTGACCTTTGTGAAACCCGAACTGGTCCGCGTTTTTTCCACGGAGGTTCAGGACATGGTGTCCTCAATGCAGGGACTCTATGCCCGGCTCCGCTCCGTGGATAGCGATCTGCTGTGCCCTTCCCAGCCGGGTACGGCGCGTGTGCCGCTTGTGGAAGCACCTTTGAAAGACCGGCTTGAATCCATGGAAGCGGTGGTCCGTTCCATGATTGACGGCTTGCGCGAAAGCGCCCGCGCCGAGAAAGGGCCGGATGCGCCCGCGGGTGGCCAGGTTGTGCAGGACTTGCTCGTTTCCTGTGCGGGCATCATGAAATCGTTGTCCAATACGTTCGATTTGATGCGTTCCCTTCCAGTGGAGGTCGATTCTCGGAACAGGTTTTGAGAGGGAGCGTGAGATTGGGCGTCTAGGATTTCTCCGTATGTTGAAGGAAGGTGGGTATGCCGCATGAACTTGCCCTGGTGGGTATCTATTTTTCGCCGCTTCTTCCCATAGTGCTGTTTGGCATTCTGGGCGCGCTGGCGACGGCGTTTGTGTTGAACCGTACCGGGCTTTCCGGCTGGTTCGCCAATCCGCCGTGGGTGTTTATGGCGTTGATCGTCATTTATGTGTGTCTCCTCCTACCGTTCGGGATGGTTCTATGAGCATCAACAGTTTGCTTCGCTGGTTCCTGACGCTGCTGATCATCGTGGTTGCCTGCGTTTTCTGCTACATCCGTTACAACGCCTATTTCAGGAATCCGTGGACGCGTGACGGGATGGTGCAGGCGGAAGTCGTTCAGGTCGCCGCCCGCGTGTCCGGGGAGGTCAAGACCGTGCATGTCCGCGATAATCAGTTTGTGAAAGTGGGCGATCCGCTTTTTGATTTGGACGACAGGCCATTCCGTGTGGCGTTTTCGCAGGCCGAAGCCAACGTGCGCCAGAAGCAGGCCATTGCGAAGGCCGCCCGTGACAGGGCGGGGCGCGATGCACGGCTTCAGCAGAACGCGCCGGGTGCGATTTCTCCCGAAGCCTTTCAGCAGACCGAGGATCAGCTCCTGTCTGCCGAAGCTGACGTGGCGGTTGCGCAAGCCCAATTGGATCAGGCTCGCTTGAATCTGGACTTCACGCACGTTACGGCTCCAGTGAACGGGTACATCACCAATCTGACGGTGCAGCCGGGGACCATGTCGACGGCCTATCGCCCTTTGGTTGCTCTGATCAATGCGGACAGTTTCCGCGTGGACGCCTTTTTCCGCGAGACGCAGATCCGGGATTTCCGCCCCGGCGACAGGGCGCTGATCACGCTTATGACCTATTCCGATATGCCGCTTGAGGCTACGGTGGAGAGCATCGGCTGGGGGATTGCCCGCGAGAACGGGAGCACCGGCGAGCAGCTTTTGCCTTCGGTCAGCCCCACGTTCGAGTGGATACGGCTGGCGCAGCGCATCCCCGTCAGGCTTCATTTCGACGCGCTTCCAAAGGGAATTGAGCTCCGTGCGGGCACGACGGCCTCCGTACTCGTCCGCGTTCATCCCGAAGACACCGCCGCGTCCATCCCTCCGCTGCCGACGATTGGGCAGTAGAAATATGGGGCATGAAAGAATTGGAGGGGAAAGGGGAAACTTTCTGTAGAAGGGGGGGGAGCACCCCCACGTTTCCCCTTTCCCCTCCAAACTGTCAGAGCGGCTCGCTCCTTCCCTAGCCTCTTCAAAGACTTTTGACTGGTGGGGAGGCTAGGCGGCAGGGGTTCATTTCGTCGAAGTTTGATAAAAGAGCATGGAGTAATTTTGTTGTTTGCTTAACGTCTTTCTCAATAATAAGCCCGAATGAAATCATTCGGGCTTTTCTGTTGGCCACAGGGAAAGCGGGGAAAAGGGATTCGATAAACACGAAAGTCTTTGAAGGAGGGGGATGGGGTTTGGGGAAGGGGGAGGGAACTTTCTCCAGAAAGTTCCCTCCCCCTTCCCCAATCTCAAAACCACCCCCACTCTCAATCACTCAGCCTCAAATCGGTGATGCGCTTGGCCTTGGAGAAGGTACGCGGCAGCGCGCCGGGATCGACGATCTCGACGCTGATGCGGGCCATGATGCGCTTGTGCATCTCGTCGCCGATGGCGCGGGCGATCCCCGCGTCGTTGCCGGAACCGACGCCCGACTGACGCTCCACGCGCAGGCGCATGTAGTCGAGCCCTTCCGAGCGGGTAAGCTCAATGTGGTACTCGCCGCCCACATCGGGATAGAGGTTCAGCACGTCGGCAATCTGGCCGGGATAAATGTTCACGCCACGGAAAATGATCATGTCGTCCGAACGCCCGCGGATGTGCCCGTGGCGCGGGATGGCGCGCCCGCAGGGGCAGGGTTCGGGAATGAGTCGGCTGAGGTCGTGCGTACGGTAACGGATGAGCGGCACGGCTTCTTTGGACAGAGAAGTCACGACCATTTCGCCGACTTCGCCTTCGGGAACGGGCTGGAGCGTGTGGGGATCGATGATCTCGATATAGAAAAGGTCCGCCCAATAATGGATGCCTTCCCCGACCTCGCAGTTCAGGCCCGTTCCGGGGCCGTACATCTCGGTCATGCCCGCGATGTCGTAGCTGGCCTCAAGGCCGAGTTTTTCGGTGAAACTCTGGCGCATTTTGAGGCTGTGCGGCTCGGAACCGAAAATGATCTTCTTAAGTGCGATCTTGTCGCGCAGATTGTGGCGCTCCACTTCCTCGGCAAGGAGGAGGGCCATTGACGAGGTGCAGCCGATACAGGTGGTCTGCAGATCCACAAGAAGCTGGAGCTGCATGTCGATGTTGCCGGGGCCCACGGGGATGGTGAGCGCCCCGAAGCGCTCGCTGCCGAGCTGGAAGCCCGCCCCGGCGGTCCACAGGCCATACCCCACGGCAATCTGCATACGGTCTTCCGTGGTCAGCCCGGCAAGCTCGTAGCAGCGGGCCATCTGGAGCGCGAACGTGTCCACGTCCTTCTGGGTGTAGGCGAGGATTTTGCGTTTGCCGGTCGTACCGGACGAGGCGTGCACGCGCACGACTTCGGAGGGCTCCACGCAAAGCAGGGGCAGGGGATAGCCGTCGCGCAGGTCGGCCACGTCCGAAAAGGGCAGACGGCGGACATCATCAAGCGTCTTGATGTCCTCGCCGCAGGCAATGCCCGCGGCGGCGAGCTTGGCGCGGTACTGGGGGCTCTTCATGGCCTGCTGCACCGACCATCGGATGCCCGCGAGCTGGTGTTCGGCAAGGAAATCGGCGGGAAGATGGGGAAGGAAGCGGGGCTTGGCAGGTGACATGGCGTCTCTCCGGCAGGGGGGGCGGCAACAGGGTTGCCGGTTGTCTTTTCGACGGTAAACGGCTAGTGTCGGTCGATTCAAACAAACGAAAGTTTGCTATTTAGCAGAAAATATTTTGGAGGGAAAGTACATGCGCGTGCTCATCATCGGGTCCGGCGGACGCGAACACGCTTTGTCGTGGAAGGTCGCCCGAAGCGGAAAAGCCGAGAAAATCTACTGTGCTCCCGGCAACGGCGGGACCGCGCAGGAAGGCGAAAACATCCCCCTGAAGGATAGCGACGTCGCCGGTCTGGTGTCTTTTGCCAAGGGAAACGTCATTGATTTCGTGATTCCCGGGCCGGAGCTTCCCCTCACCCTCGGCGTCGTGGACGCCATGACTCAGGCGGGCATCCGCTGCTTCGGCCCGAGCCAGTGGTGCGCGCAGCTTGAGGGCAGCAAAGCTTTCGCCAAAGACATCATGCAGAAAGCGGGGGTTCCTACCGCCGCCTGCGGCGTGTTCACCGAACTGGAAGCCGCCAAGTCCTTTGTGGAAGAAAAGGGCGCGCCCATCGTCATCAAGGCGGACGGCCTTGCGGCGGGCAAGGGCGTCGTCGTGGCCCAGACCAAGGAAGAGGCGCTCGAAGCGCTCGACCAGATCATGGGCGGCGTGTTCGGCGCGGCCGGAAGCCGTGTGGTCATCGAAGAATTTCTGGTGGGCGAGGAAGTGTCGCTGCTGGCGTTCTGCGACGGGAAAACGGCCCTCCCGCTGCCTTCCGCGCAGGACCACAAGGCCGTTTTCGACGGCGACACCGGCCCCAATACCGGGGGTATGGGCGCCTACAGCCCGGCCCCGATTGTGCCCGATGCGGAGCTCGAAAAGATGGCCGACATCGCCATCCGCCCGATCCTCGCCGAAATGGCCCGGCAGGGGCATCCTTTCACCGGTATCCTTTACGCAGGCCTGATGATGACCAAAGACGGCCCGAAAGTTTTGGAATACAACGTCCGTTTCGGAGACCCGGAATGTGAGCCCCTGCTGATGCGCCTTGAAAGCGATCTGCTGGAGATCATGGATGCCTGCATCGACGGGCGGCTTGATGAGGTCAAGCTGTCCATCCGGCCCGAATCCGCGCTCGGCGTGGTCATCGCTGCCGAAGGCTATCCCGGCAGTTATCCGAAAGGAATGGAAATCAAGGGTATCGACGCAGTGGACGCCCTGCCGGACACTAAGGTGTTTCAGGCGGGCACGAAGCGCGAAGGTTCCCGCACCCTGTCCAGCGGAGGCCGCGTGCTGTGCGTGACCGCGCTCGGGAAGGGGCTTGCCGAAGCCCAGAAGCGCGCTTATGAAGCTGTCGCCAAGATCGACATGGAAAAGAGCCAGCACCGTTCCGACATCGGTGCGAAGGGCTTGAGGAGACTGTAGTATGGAAAAAGCCAAGGTAGCTGTCTTTATCGGCTCCGCATCCGACGAAGCCACCGTCGCCCCCTGCGCCGACATCCTGAAAAAGCTGGGCATTCCGTTCCGCTTCACGGTGACTTCCGCCCACCGTACCCCCGAACGTACCGCCGAACTCGTGGATTCGCTGGAAGCCGCGGGCTGTGAGGTGTTCATCTGCGCCGCGGGCATGGCCGCCCATCTCGCCGGCGCGGTTGCCGCCCGCACCATGAAACCCGTTATCGGCATTCCCGTCGCCGCGTCTCCGCTCGGCGGCATGGATGCGCTGCTGGCCACCGTGCAGATGCCTCCCGGATTCCCCGTCGCCACCGTCGCCCTCGACAAGGCCGGGGCCCGGAACGCCGCTTGGCTGGCCGCCCAGATCCTCGCGCTTCATGATCCCGAGCTTGCCCATAAGATCCGTATTTCCCGCGAGCGGTTCAAGTCCGACGTCGCCGTCGCCGGGGCTGAGATCGAAGCCAAGTACTGTTAAGTTCCGTAAAAAATCCTACGGGGAAGGGGGCTCATTGTAAGGAGCGCCCCTCCTCGTACTCCTCTCCTCAAACGCTCGTGCCGCAAGCCCGGGAAAAGGCATCCGCCGTTCCCAAAGGGATTGAAGGGCACTTTCCCTAATGGACCCCCTTCTTTATGAATGAACAACTTTCTCTCATCCAGAGGTTTCGCAAGACCGTGATAGGGGAATACGCCGAGGCGCTCATCTGGGCGGTAGCTCTGGCTCTGGTCCTGACCACGTTCGTCGTGCAGGCGTTCAAGATTCCGTCCGGCTCCATGCTGGAAACGCTCCAGATCGGCGATCACCTGCTGGTCAACAAATTCCTCTACGGCCTTCGGAATCCTTTCAATGACGACTACCTGATCCGCGGCGTCGAGCCCAAGGTCGGGGACATCATCGTGTTCCGTTACCCCAAGGATCGGAGCCTCGACTACATCAAGCGCATTGTGGGCGTTCCCGGCGACACGCTGGAGATGCGGAACAAGGTATTGTACCGCAACGGCGTTGAAGTGCAGGAGCCGTACACGCAGCATTCGCAGCCGCTCATCATGATTCCGGGCCGCGACAACTGGGGGCCGATCACCGTGCCCGCCGACAAGTTTTTCGCGCTCGGCGACAACCGCGACGATTCCGCCGATTCCCGCTTCTGGGGTTTCCTTGACCGCAACGATATCCGCGGCAAGGCGTGGCGCATCTACTGGTCCGCCGACGGCCTCAGCAACATCCGTTTGAACAGGATCGGGAGAGCCGTCGAGTAGGCGGGAAGAGGGTTGGAGAAAAGAAGATTGGGGAGGGGAGAGGGAACCTTTCTGAAGAAAGGTTCCCTCTCCCCTCCCCAAACCCCTCCTCTCTCCCTCCCAAGACTTTCGACTTTATTGAATCCCTTTTCCCCGCTTTCCCTGTGGGCAAAAAGAAGAGCCTGAACAATGCGTTCAGGCTCTTTGTTGTTGAAAGGGTATTGTTGAAGAGGTGGAAAAGGGTGCCTTGATTTTTTCTACCCCGGATTGGAACGAACTCCTGCCGCGCGGCCTCCCCACCAGTCAAAAGTCTTTGGGGGGAGTGGGGGAGGTTTGG
>OJSB01001492.1_pt1 | contig 16525 bp, 9 predicted proteins | sample 1599331 | NCBI WGS metagenome assembly OJSB01 (sample SAMN04168657, study PRJEB22393) | human gut metagenome | biome: human gut microbiome; feature: stool | host: Homo sapiens | collected 2014-03-20
ATACTTTGTGTATGAATTAGTTGGCTGATTTTGTAATATTTAATGAATGTCCCTTTTTATTATCAGCGTTGAAAAAGATAGTCGCAACGAATTTTGATTCACCCTCTTATGTATTATAAATACAGTTCTCGGTCTTTGCCCTGTTATTAATCCATCGGCTCGTAATCCTTTGCCAGACCGCCTTCACTGGTTTCCTTATATAAGGAAGGAAGGTCATGACCGGTCTGTTTCATTACTTCCACCACTTTGTCAAAGGATACACGGTGATTACCGTCTGTAAAGGCAGAATAGATATTGGCATCAAGAGCTCGGGCCGCTGCATAGGCATTTCTTTCGATACAAGGGATTTGTACCAATCCGCATACCGGATCGCAAGTCATTCCCAAGTGATGCTCCAAGCCCATTTCGGCTGCATACTCTATCTGGGCCGGGCTACCTCCGAATAATTGGCTGGCAGCGGCGGATGCCATTGAACAGGCCACTCCTACTTCTGCCTGGCAACCGGCTTCGGCTCCGGAAATGGAGGCGTTGTGTTTTACTATATTTCCTATCAATCCGGCAGTAGCCAGTGCTCTTAAAATCCGCATATCGCTGAAGTCACGGCTTTTTTGCAAGTGATAAAGTACAGCCGGAACCACTCCGCATGATCCGCAAGTAGGGGCTGTGACGATTTTGCCACCTGAGGCGTTTTCTTCACTGACTGCCAGAGCGTATGAGAATACTAACCCGCGGGAACGCAGATTGTCCTTATAACCTTTTGCCTTAATATAGTAAGTGGAGGCTTTTCTGCGCAGATTGAGTGGCCCGGGTAATACGCCTTCTTGATCCAAACCACGCTCAATGGCTTCTCTCATGGTTTTCCATACTTCTGCCAGATAGTCCCAGATGTCTTCGTCTTCACATTGCTGGACGTATTCCCAGTAATTGCGCCCGGTACGTTCACACCAGTAGAGGATTTCACTCATACGGTTCATATCATAGATTTCCGGAGTTGAGCCTTTGTCGTGCCCTTCTTCGGCTAGAGCACCTCCGCCTACACTGAAAACAGTCCATTCATCTGTCACCTTTCCTTTTTCATTCAAAGATTTGAAAGTCATTCCATTGGGATGAAACGGATAGAAGACATGGGCTTTCCAGATAATTTCTGTAGGCGCATGCGGTTGCAATGTATCTAAAATGGCTACATCGGTCATGTGTCCTTTACCGGTAGCGGCGAGGCTTCCATAAAGAGTAACTTGAAAAGCTTTGGCTTCGGGATGTTTTCCTAAGAAGATTTCAGCAGCCTTGCGCGGTCCCATAGTATGACTGCTGGACGGACCGGTGCCGATGCGGTATAGTTCTCGGATAGATTTCATTTCGTTTTATAAGGTTAGTTATTATGAGGAACAAAGGTATAAAATAAAAGGGGGAAAGTAGCAAAAAAGGAAAAGAAAAACTCTCTTGACAAATAGGAAAGTTGTCAGGAGAGTTTGGAAAACCACCGGTAGGATTTGGTGTATTGTCTTTATTCTAATTGTCTTTGGATACCTTTGTCACCGACGACAAAATACTGATTATTTTCAATCAGCATGGCACGTCCGCGCTTTTTTTCCCGGTTTTCTTTATTGTCCACATTTACTCCGATAACCTTGCCGTTATAGAAAGTGGAAATATCTTTGAAAATGGTATGTCCCACAATAATGTGTTTTGCCTTATAACGGTCCATAATCATTTCTAGGGAGTCTTTTGCCAGCGGATTGTATTTGCCATCGGTGCGTACCAGTCCGCGATACCAGATGGGACCGCTGTTTCCATACAGGAAGGCTGTGAGTGGAGAAAGCGCTTTGCGTTCTTTTTTCGTCATAAATAGTCCTTTACTCATTTCTTCATTGACAGTGGGAATGCTCAAGTTCTTGTCATAGAAGTCTTTGCCCAGTCCGGCATGTACATATAGGTCGTTACCTATCATTTGCATGGTGTTACGGGTTCCCAACCATCTGCCCAGTTCGGTATCGGGACCGAATAGCCGGGGGTACTTCATCTTTAGTTTTTCAGCCAATATTTTATATTTTTCTTTGGTGTATCGGAGGTCATTGGCCAGTACCATCGGTTCATGATTTCCCAGCATGAACGATACGTGTCCTCCGGCTTTGGCTGCTTCCTCTTCCAGTTTGTAGAATAGCCAGAAGATTTGCGGTACATCTTTTCCTCTGTCAAAAATATCACCGATAATCATCAGATGGTTTTTCCCGAAGCTCCATTTGTAGTTTTTATCGATGATATGATTGCCTTGTAACAGGCTGATTACACAGTCCAGCCTTCCATGAGGGTCGGACATGACAAAAACTTTGTCTGCCTGGGGATAATTCCATCCGGGACGTTTTACCGGGTGTAGTTTTACATCAAATGGAAACCTGCCTTTGTGGTCTGTCACATGCAGGGTAAAGTTTTGAGGTAATGTGGTATAAGTGGTATCAATGATATTCCCTTTCTTATCTACATTGATTACTCTGATTTGGCCGTCAGGCTGATACAATACGTATGGACCGTCGGCTGTTAATTCTTCTTTTTTCTCTTTGTCTTTCTTCTTGTCTTTGAAATCAAGAGTTCCGGCACTAAGGCCGGAACTGATGAATGCGAGGGTAAATGCAAGAAGAAAGTAGTTGATAAAATTAGTCTTGCTTGTCATCGATTTGATTTAATATTAAAATTATAAATTTATAGGACATCTATTAATAATGTTCAGTAATGGGGCCTTCTCTATCATCTATTTCTTCTATATTGCTTGTTCCTTCTATAATATCTCCAGTTGCAAAATATTTTGAGAAGCTGAATTTTATATCTGGATTATTTTTATTTATTAGTTCTACATAAAGATGGATAAGTAAATCATCCTTTTTTATTGGGTAATGTGCATGAAAATGTTTATCACTGGAATCCCCTTCTAGAATATCAGTGCTAAAGCTGGAACCTCCCCCATAATACTTCATTTCATTTATATAGCCAAAAGGAGGGGCAGATGCATAACTGTTTGATTTGAAAAGTAAATTAGCTTTGGAATACACCCTATATTCTTGAGAAACAACAGGATTAACAAGAATTTCGTAATCTCCTACTTCATATTCATAAGTAAAATATCCGGCATCATAATACATTCCGATTTCTCCTTCGACATTTCTGATTATTTGAGGAGATTTTTTTAGATTCCACACACCAAGGGGAAAGTTATAAATGGGTACATCATTATTGTTGTTTGTGGTTCCTGCTACTGGAAATGACGAAATACTTCCCCAACCAGTTGTTGTTTGTTCACTTTCAAATTGCATTTGTGTATTTGTATTGATTTTTAGATCAATTTGTCCAATTGAAGGCTTACTTTTGTTGATGCCAATAATGGAACCTGCTAGACCTTTTAAGGCACTTACAGCTGCAGAGCCTCCTGACGTAACTAATGCTTTTAACCCGTTTTTAATGCCACTAACAGTTGCACCTTTAATACTGTTTCCAATACTTTTCCAAAAAGAATCTTTCTTAGTTATTCCGTTTTCAATTTCTTTACTGACTGTATTAATAAACCCTTCTTGATTAACTGCAATAGAAGTTTTTGAATTATTGAATGTATTGGCAAGATTGAAATTGAAGTTAGAAATATTAGTGGTGTTCATTACGATAGTACCTGTGATATCTCCACTTGTTTGAGCCATACCTGTAGTTTTTATTTTATTAACAGCCCAACCTCTAATTTCGAAATTAGCTAAGCTTTGTGTATTAAGACTAGGATCATAAGCACACTCTATTTCTAATCCATACCAATTGTTTGCTTTATATCCAGAGCTAACAAACTCGTTTCCTAAAAATGTACCTTCTGTACTTGCTATATATGAAGATTTTTCTGAACGATTTATGGGTATAGAAATTTCTTCCATAAAGTTGAATAGACTGGTAGTTTTGTCTGTACGGATTCCCCAAAAGGCCTCTGAACTACCTAAGCCTGCTGATGAAGCTATTTCATAAAAGAAAAAACGGAGTAATCCTGTATATTTGTGGTATAAAGCAAAATATTTTGTAGGAGTACTTTCGGTTATATTGCTATAAATGAGTTCCCAGCCATTTTCTCTAGAATAATATCGATTTGCATATATTGGATCAGAAGCATTCTCGTCTAACCATGTTGAAGGAATTCCTAGATTATTGCTGCTACCTTTTTTCCATGGAATTCCCATGGTAGTTATGGTATGTGTAAATGGGTTTATAGTTTCAATGTCATTTATACGGTCCCAATCAAAGTAATTATCAAAAGCAGAACGATTACTTGGTGGATTATTGGGGTGGGTGGTTATTATGTCATTGGTAAAGGTGTCATCACAACTATTAAATAAACATGAAGCAAAGATGAATAATAATAAGGATTTTCTCATATCTTTATGTATTTTATATAGTTAATTTCTCTTTAAGTTAGGGAGTGATAATACTCCCTAACTTAAAGAGAAGGATTTATTGATTTGGATTTTATCAATTTGTGTTGACTATTATTTCAGATATTCTGGTGTTTGTACAATATTAGAATTAGCATTAATTTCTTTTTGAGGAATAGGTAATATTGTACGATAATAGTTTCTGTCGAAATCCATAGATGTTTTTTCGTCAGCGAAATGCACTACCTCTTTCATCATATCGTCTGTTTCGTTAATACGAATTACTCGTAAGTTATTACGTAATAAGTCAAACATGCGGTGCCCTTCACCAATGAGTTCTTTCCTGCGTTCTTCTAGAACATCATCAAGGGTAACCTTTGCGGGCATCGTATAGTCCGGATTTCCTCGGAGTGCAATGGCTTTCAGGTATTTTGCAGCTTTTGTTGCATCTCCGTTTTTCACGGCTGCTTCGGCTGCATTTAAGTAAGTTTCGGAAAGACGTACTATAGGAATATTGGCATCCATAATATTTTCTCCAGGTTGTGGTTGATACTTATTCAAATACATTACTTTTTTGTCTTGATTAACTAATAACTTAATGCGTACATCATTAGGCGTTTCTAACAGATGGTGATAAAAACTGACTGTAATGCACATATCTTGATATCCTTTTGGAGAAGTTAGATATCCCATACTTTCATTGCCGGGGCTTTCGGTAGTAGTATTGACTATTTCGAAGAGAATTTCTCCCGGATTTGCTTCGGAGGCTTCCGTACCCCATACAGTGGGATATTCTTCGGTATTCCATAATTGGTATTTATTGGCTTCCGATCCTTTTATTGCTTCTTCTGCAGCTTGTAAAGCTTCACTGTTCTTCCCCATATACAGATATGCCCGACTTAACAAAGTTAATGTGGCCCATTTACTGATTTTACCTTTCTTATTTAAGGATAAATCTTTTTGATTCAAACTAGTACCTGACCATGAATATGTGGGTATCATTAAACTAGCCGCATTATTTAAGTCTTTGATTATTTGATCATAACATTCAGCTACAGTGTTACGTGAAGGTTTACTGTCGGCAGTGGCTGATGCTGAAGTGATGATAGGTACTCCTAAAGAGGCTCCGTTATCTTTTAAATAAGTATATCCGAAGAAGCGCGTAAGGTCAAAAAGGGCCAGACCACGTATTGCTAATGCTTGTCCTTCCAAATCATTGCGGAAGATATGCTCATCTTCATCGTTTGGAAGAATTTCGATATTGTCAATGCCGTCTAAAATTACATTACAGTTTTGAATGATGGAATAAAGATATGACCAGTGTGTACTTGGTCCATTTGCAGGTAACCAATCCATTTGGTAATAGTGAGCTGTTCTACAAGTTGATTGTACAGCTTGCATGTCATCTCCTGTTACATCTCCGTAGTAGATTAAACGCCCGGAATACGCATAGGCATTACGCATTGTCGCATAAATGGCGTTTAGTGAATAATCAATGTCGGAGAGAGATTTGATACTCGTTTCTGTTGGAATTTGTGTGGACGGTTCTAAATCCAACCAATCGTTTCCACATGAAGTAAACAATCCGATGGATAAGACTATTGATAAAAAATTATGTAATGTTCTCATATTGTTGTTTTTTAGTGGTTAAAAATTGATGTTGAGACCAAAAGTAACGGTTTTTAAAGGCGGTGTGGTTTGAGTTGCACTACCGGCACTAACAGCTTCAGGATCATAATTGTCATAGGCCGCCCATGTCCATAAATTGCTTGCTGATGCATAAAAACGAACATTTCCTATATTGATTTTATTTGTCCATTCTTTAGGTAACGTAATGCCGAATGTGATATTTTTTAAGCGGAAATAATCAGTACTGTGGATACGGCGGCTACTTGTTATTTTATGCATTGATACAGAAGATGATTTACCCGGCATATATACTTCTATATTGGTTTGATCACCTGGCTTTTTCCAGCTATCACGATAATAAGTCGGAATGTTTGCATAGGAATCGTAACCGCCATGTTCTGTCTTTTGTGCCCAAGTATCATAAGAATATCCTCCGAATTGATAGGAGAATAAGAAATTTAAATCAAGCCATTTATAACGCAATGAATTAGAGATACCTCCGTTAACAGTTGGTTCTGCATGTTTATAAGGAATGAATTGTGCATTTTTAGAGTTCTCGGTAATTTCTTTTATATAATTTCCGTTCTCATCCAATTCATTGGTATAGAATAGAGGATTTCCTGTTTCAGGATTGATGCCCGCAAATTCTTGTACATAGAATGTACGATAAGAACTTCCTACTTTGTGTATTTGGGTTCCACTGACAATTTGTGTCTGTTCGCCATCTAATTTTACAACTTTATTGGAGTTATGACCTAAATTGAAAGTTGTATTCCAGTTAAAGTCTTTTATTTTAATATTAGTGGAATTAATAGTTAATTCAATACCTTTATTTTTCACTTCACCTATATTCATTAAATAACTACTAAATCCTGTTGTCATGGATACAGGACAGTCCATTAATAAGTTTTTAGTTGTACGGGTATAATATTCAATCGTGAAGTTCAGACGATCCCAAAAACCAAAATCCAAGCCAATATTCATATTATAATTGGTTTCCCATTTCAGATTAGGATTTGCAATTTGGGACATTTGAATACCGGGTTGCTCCAAGTAACCACCACTAATGGAGCTTAATCCCATATAGCCGAAATAATCAGAAGGAAGAGTACCGTTTACACCGTATGATGCTCTTATACGCAAGTCTGTCAACCAATCTTTTACAGGTTGCATAAATTCTTCTTCAATAGTACGCCATGCTCCGGATACAGACCAAAATGTTCCCCAACGATTGTCACGGTGCAAACGTGAACTGCCATCAACACGAAAACTAGCTCCTAGATAATATTTATTTTTGTAATCGTAATTCAAACGGCTTAAATAGGATACCAGTCTGTACCTTGAATCACTTCCCCCTACAGATACTGTTTTCATTCCATTACTAATGGCATGTTTGTCGGGAGTTGTAAAATTGTAAGCTTCCCCTGATAAATAGTCATTGTAGGTATCATCAATTTCATATCCGGCAAGAAAGTCCAAATGATGAATGTTGTTGAAAGTAGTTAAATAGCTTAAGGTGTTACTCCATACCATTTTTTTATATTCTCTTATGCGTTTTACTACTTCTCCATTTTCATCTTCACCGTTGGAAGTACGTGGGTCATACCATTTCTCACCTTTTACAGTAGTGTAATCATAACTGAATGTTGTTTTGAATTTCAGATTTTTTATGATTTCGTATTCGGCATAAAGCGTATTGAATGCGCGTAGCATTTTTTCATGTTTATAATCGTATTCAGCTGATAATTTGGGGTTGCGGTCATTGGCTTTACGAATAAATTTACGATTCCAACTGCCATCTTCATTGTAGACCGGATCTGAAGGAGTAGCCCAATTACGTGAGGAATAGAAAGGAGATGTATAAGTGAATCCTTCGTCATAAACACTCTGATTTACATTTGAGAAAAGTATCTTGGCGCCTACAGTCAATTTGTCTGTTGCACTGAAATCTGCGTTCAAACGCCCTGTTACACGTTCCAAACCGGAACCTTGTACAATACCGTTCTGCTTCATATATGATAAAGAAGAGTAATATTTAAATTTATCGCTGCCACCGGCTAGTGATGCTTCATAGGTAGAATGATGTCCCTTTTGGAAAAGCTCTTTATTCCAGTCTGTGAAACCACACCATGGAATTGGAGCATATTTATCGATTTGCCCATCTGCATAAGTTTTACTTTGTGACATTAGCTCTTCCTCTGATATATTAGGATTTTTATCAGCTAGTTTACGTTGTTGATATAATATCAATCCATTGTAAATATATTCACGTCGTTCTTCTCCCCCCATAACTGGGCGATAATCCATTGCGAAATCATTGCTACCCCAGTCTGCTTTTAATGAAATTTGTGCTTTTCCGCTTTTTCCTTTCTTGGTGGAGATTAAAATAACTCCATTTGCAGCACGTGAACCATAAAGGGAGGCTGCTGCAGCATCTTTTATTACTGTAATATTTTCAATATCCGAGTTGTTTAATGTAGACATTATGTCAAATCCGGAGTCGGAGCTGGTAGCAGCAACAGAACCGGATTGGACGGGAACACCATCGATTACGTATAGTGGAGAATTGCTTGCATTGAAAGAACCCATACCACGAATACGGATAGAAGTGGAGGCACCAGGCTGACCTGAACTGGAAGTGACTTGTACTCCGGGAGCATTACCTTCTAGCAAACTGGAGAATGAAACTACGGGTAAATCTTTTAATTCTCCTGTCTTCACAGTAGAAGCAGAACCTGCGTATGCCGATTTCTTGAAAGTACCATAACCGGTAACAACCACTTCTTCCATAACATTATTATCAGGAGCCATGACTACTTTCAGTATCTTTCCGGCAGTGGCTTTAATTTCCTGCTTGCCATAACCTATATAGGAGATAATCAAAGTGGCAGGTATACGGTCTACATCTAATGAGAAGTGCCCGTCCAAATCTGTAGTAGTTCCATTCGTAGTACCTTTGACTAAGATATTCGCTCCAATAATAGGTTCTCCCGTCTCATCCAGTACTGTACCGGTTAATGTTGTTTTCTGTTGAGGAACAGCAGACTCTTTTTCTTCAATTTGCTTGATAGCAATAACGCCGTTGTGAACTGAATAGGTCAAACCGCTATTCATAAGACATTTATCAAGCACATTGGCTATTTTTTCGTTATTTACATTTAGGTTTTGGACTTTTATTTGTTTTACATCATTGGTGCTGTATACAAAAGTAAAGTCGGTTTGTCTTTGGATTTCCCAAAGAATTTCACTCAACGTGGCATTCTTGAATGAGGCTGTGACAGTGGCTTGTGCAAACACTTTGTTGGCAGCCTGCATAAAACCTGTGGTAATGATACAGAAAAATAGGAACGTAATCCACAAACGTTTACTACTTTTACCGTGATTGGTGTAGTTGTGTTTTTTGTCCATAATACATCATTTTTATTAGTTATAGAATGTGATTGTTTTGTTATTGACTTTTACGTGTACTTTTTGAGTCTCTTCCAACAAACGTACAAATGGAGTGATTTCCGAATACCGATCTACATTGCATCCGAAGCGTAGGTCTTTTATTTTCTCATTGGCAAAAATTACTTCCATGTCATACCAGCGTGATAGTATTTTCATGATATCTTCCAATCGCTGGTCTTTGAAATGAATTTTTCCTTTTATCCATGAAGTATAAAATCCGGCATCTACCATGCGTATCTGTATGCTGCTGTTTCCGAGGCTGATGGTAGCTTGCTGGGAAGGCTTTAAAATACAGCTTTCTCCAGTTTCTGTATTTACTTTGACAGAACCGTTTACCAAAGTTGTCTGATACTCTTCCTGTGGATAAGCAGAGATGTTGAATGTGGTTCCCAACACTTCTACTTGCATGCCTTGAGTGCATACTATAAATGGTTGCCCTGTTTTGCAGACTTCAAAATAGGCCTCGCCTTCCAGTTCCACTTTGCGTGGACCGTTATCAAATGTCACAGGAAAGCGGAGACTGGTCATTGCGTTCAGATGCACTTTTGTTCCATCACTTAACAATAGAGCATATTCTCCACCTCGTGGAGTTTCCACTTTATTATATACAGGCTTGTTTTTTGGGGCTGTTTTTGATGTTACTTGGTAATTCAGCATTGTAGAGTCCATATGGACTTGGGCTCCGCCTATTTTCTCAAGCAGACTCTCTGTTTCTTTATTTATATGGATTGTCTGGCCGTCCTCCAATGTCAGAATAGCTTGGGATTCCCCAGGTAGAATGGATTGTGCGATGAACTGTTTGTCCGAAAGAGAAACGGGCGAGGTGAATTTCATGGAAATACTTACAAAAAGGACAGGTAACAGAATGATTGCGGCATAACTTACTATTTTGATATATCTGCTTCTGTTATTATTTCTTTTGATTCGCTTTTCCACTTCTTTCCATCCGGATGAAGGATTGAATGCCGTATTTTTCCGGAAATGTTGCTTTTGGTTTTCTTCATCACAAATTTTCTTGAATAAAATCTCGTGCGCTGTAGATTCTTCTCTCCAAGCAGTTAGTTTTATTGTTTCTTCCGGGGTTATTTCTTCCGACAGATACCTTGCTATGAGGTTGGCTATATAGAAATCTTGTTTTATCATATTTTGACCTGTTTTTTATCTCTTTTATAATAAAACAGGTCTGTTTGAAATTTGGGTGAATAATAAAACGACTTTTTTTGAAAAAAACAAATTAATGTCTTTTTATATAAAGAACAAGAGGAAGTAATAGTAGTCTTTCAAATTCTCTCTGAGTTTCTTGTAGGCTATTTTCTTTAATGTATGGACTGTTTCTGTAGATATGTTTAGTCTGTCTGCTATTTCTGCGTTTTTTTTCCCTTCCAGCGATAGTTGCATAATGGCTTTCATTTGGTCAGGTAATTTATTTATGGCTTCAGAAACGATACGATAAGTTTCCTCTTCAACGATTGCATCGTGAAAAAAGGAATCCTTTTTCTTTTCGATGACATTTTGAGCGTATTCATATACTACTTTTGAATGCTCCAGTTCATTGAGTGCTTTATTGCGTACAACTGTATATAAAAATGCTTTTACCTGATGCAGATAAAAAAAATCTTCTCTTATTTGCCATAGTTTGGCAAATGAATCTTGTACAATATCTGCTGAAGTTTCTTGGTTTTCTGTATATTGATTGGCAAATAAGCATAGAGTTACATAATATTTATTGAAAATATCATGAAACCCTTGCTCATTAAGCTTAATACTTATAGTTGTATGAGAAGTTCCCGCTGCCACCTTTGCTTTTAATTTTCTCTAATTTTAGTGCGAATATAGAGAAAATTAATTAAAAACAGCCTCTTATTCTATTAAAATATTATTTTAAGTCTACTACAGTAATACCTGCCCCACCAAATTGTACGTGTTCGTCTTGATAGTGTGCTACTCCTGGAACACTTCCCAAATAGCTGCGAATCAGGGTGCGCAGTATGCCTGTACCTGTTCCGTGAAGGATACGTACACGGTCTATTCCCAATAGTATGGCATCATCGATAAAATAAGTTACTGCCTGTATCGCTTCATCGCCACGCATACCGCGTACATCAATATCTTGTTTGAAATTTAGTTTCTTTTCATATACCCGATCTTGTGTTTCACTGCTGACGAAGGTACTTTTTACCATTGTTTTCTGGGTGGGCTGTATTGGTGTGCTACGTTCCAGCTTATCCAGTTTTACATTGGTTTTTATCATTCCGAACATAACTATTGCATTTTTGCCATTAATTCCTAGTACTTCTCCGACACTGGATTGACCTTTGATCTTTACAGTGCTACCTACAGTGATAGGCTGTTCTTTGGGTATTGACAGTTGGGAAGATTCCGTCTTGGCTTTATCCTTTTTGTTTTTTTTCCGCTCTTGTTTTTCACGGAGTTTTTCCATTTTCCGGATGATTTCATCTTCCTTGTTCTTTTTCTCGATATCTTCTATCTGATTTTTAAAATCAGTCAGTTCCTGACGTGCCGATTGTGTACGTTCTTTGTCGGCTTGTGCTTCCTTGATGATACGGATGGTATTTTCAATTCGGGCATTTGATTCCTGTATCAATCTTTCCGCATCTTCTTTGGCCTTTCGCAAAATCTCTTTACGACTTTTCTCCAGTTCCTGTAGTTCTTCTTCGTATTTGGCGATGGTTTCTTCCATCTGTTTTTCTCGTTTGCGGATGTTCTGACGCTTGGTTTCCCAATAACGTTTGTCACGTACGATATCTTGTAGATATTTATCAGCATTGATATATTCACTCCCTACAATTTCGGATGCGTCGGCTATAACTTCTTCCGGTAAACCTATTTTCCTAGCTATTTCTACTGCAAATGAACTTCCCGGATTTCCTATTTCTAATTGGAATAAAGCTTGCATTAAATGCCTGTCATATAACATGGCACCATTAACCACTCCTTCGTGATCTTCGGCAAAATGTTTCAAATTTTGATAATGAGTGGTGATAACGCCGAATGTGCCCTTTTCATTGAAACGTTTCAACACTGCTTCAGCTATGGCTCCTCCAATTTGTGGTTCTGTACCTCCGCCGAATTCATCAATGAGGATAAGGCTGCGTTCGTTACAGCTTTTCATCATTGTTTTCATGTTGGTAAGGTGTGAGGAGTAGGTACTCAGATCGTCTTCGATACTTTGTTCGTCACCTATGTCTATAAAGATACTGCCGAATAATCCGGCATGGCTACGTTCATGCATCGGAACCGGCATACCACATTGTAACATATATTGTAGTAATCCCACAGTCTTCAGACAAACGGATTTACCTCCGGCATTCGGTCCGGATATAATTAGAATGCGTTGATTTTTAGTTAGTTCTATATCTAGAGGAACAACTTTTTTATTATGCTTGGCCAGCGAGAGTTGCAATAGTGGGTGTATGGCCATGGTCCAGTCCAAAATCTGTTTGTCTTCCAATGATGGTTTGGTGGCGTTCGTCTGAATGGAAAAATGGGCTTTGGCACGGATGAAATCAATTTCTGCCAAAAACTCGTATGACTGGAGGATGGCGGGGACCTGTGGGCGGATTATGATAGAGAAATCTGTCAGGATGCGGATGATTTCCCGGCGTTCTTCTCCTTCCAATTCCCGTATTCTATTGTTTGCTTCCACTACTTCGGCCGGTTCTATGAAAACTGTTTTGCCGGTGGATGATTCATCGTGTACAATTCCCTTGATTTTCCGTTTTAATCCCGGTGCGACAGGGATGACGAGTCTTCCGTCACGCATGGTAGGAGTTACATCTTTATCAACATAACCTTCTGCTTGAGCGTTGCGTAGAATTGCATTCAAACTGCGTGATATGCTTCCGGCTGTCGAGGCCAACTCTCTGCGGATGCGTAATAATTCGGAAGAAGCATTGTCTTTGATTTTTCCGAATTTGTCTAAGATGTTGTTAATACGCGTGATGAGTTGAGGAAACACGATAATATCTCCTGCCAGTTTTTGTAGGGCAGGGTAGGGGGAGTTTTCTTGTTCTTCGTCATTCGGGGTCAGTGTCAGAAAATGGATGATATCATGAATTGTTTCTAAAGAACGACGTAAATCAAACAGTTCTTGCTCATCCAAATACATACCTTCTACGCGGATACGTTTTAGTGATGGGCGTACATCAAAAAAATATTGGTCGGGAAAACTGTCTTCCTCTTGTATGATGCGTATGAATTCCATCACCTGTTCCAGCCATTCATTAATATCCTTAAAGGATTCTGAGAAGTTCATTTCATCTACTCTTTCTTGACCTAATGTGCTGAGACATTTCTCTTTTAGTAAATGACGGATGGAATCGAAACCTATTTTCTGTTCGAAATTCTGAGGGTATATCATGATTTATTTCTTTCGTTTATTATTCGTATGCAAAAATACGATTTGAAAATTTTATAGCAAAAAAACTGGTAAACTATTTGCTTATTTAAAATAAAGTTGTACCTTTGCAGCGCTTTCAACGGAAAGTACTTCTGAAAAGGAGTCTTGGAGAGGTGGCAGAGTGGTCGATTGCGGCGGTCTTGAAAACCGTTGTACTGCGAGGTACCCGGGGTTCGAATCCCTGTCTCTCCGCTGAAACCTAAGACATTAGGTAGTCAAATTAAGACAAGTCCCGTAAAATCAACGTTTTACGGGACTTTTTCTATTTATCCGGTGGACAACCGAAAGACATTAAAATGCCCACTTCAGACAAAGTTCCGTTACAAAATCGTTACAGGAAAATCGGGAAAATCTTCTGTAACGATTTTCGATGTAAGTCCTTGATTTGTCGCTCATTGACGTTCAAATGTCTGCTTGTAACCCAATTATTAATTATTCCTTTGCAGAGGGAAGTCATTACACCCACTGTAACGGAGCTAAATTAAAAAAGGATATGAGTAAGAGTACATTTAAGATTCTGTTCTATCTAAGAAAGAACTATCTGAACAAGGAAGGAAAAGCGGGTATTATGATTCGTCTGTCGCTTAACGGTGAAATTTCTCAATTCAGCTCAAAGCTGGATATAGAACCTGATAAATGGGATACCACATTGGGCAAGGCGAAAGGAAATACACAAAAAGCCCGCCAGTTGAATGAAACATTGGAGGACATCCGTGCTTCGCTGAAAAACCACTACCGGGATATTGAAGTGCATGAGTCATTCGTAACGGTAGAAAAAATACGCAATGCGTTTTTGGGAATAACGGCGAAACAAAGAACACTGCTGGAACTTTTCAAGAAACACAATGAGGATGCAAGAAAACTGGTCGGCATCAGCAAGACTCCTGCCACCCTCGCGAAATATGACCGCTGCTACCGGAGGCTGGAGGAATTTATGAAAGTGAAATACAATATTTCGGATATATCACTGAAGGAAATCGGCCATATGTTCATTACGGACTTCGAGAACTATCTGAGAACGGAAAGCAAATGTAATGAGAATACTACGGCAAAATTCATGCAGACTTTCAAGATGATTGTAATCATCGCCAAAAACAACGGTTGGATTTATACTGACCCGTTTTCAAATTATAAAATCAGACTGAAACGTGTGGACAGAGGTTATCTGACGGATGCGGAACTGCAAAAGATAATGAAGAAGAAGTTTCCGACTAAAAGACTGGAACAGGTACGGGACGTGTTCCTGTTCTCCTGTTACATGGGATTATCATATGTGGATGTGAAGGAACTGAAGGCAAGCGACATCAGAATCTCGTTTGACGGGAAGCCGTGGATCATGACGCACCGTCATAAGACAGATACTCCGGTAAACGTACCGCTGCTGAAAATACCCCAAGCGATACTCCAGAAATATGAAGGTCAGCTCCCCAAAGGTCAGTTGCTGCCTGTACTGAGCAATCAAAAACTTAATTCTTACTTAAAAGAGATTGCGGATTTGTGCGGTATAAATAAAAATATTACCTTCCACCTGGCAAGACATTACGAATTGTCTTTATCGCTGAAATTGAATAGTTTGCAAAGATTCGTTTCTTGATGGGTAACGATTTAGAAACAAGCGAAGCTCTGTATTTTACCTCGTTTTGCATTAAATCAAAAGAACACTTTTTCTAAATGCAAATATAATACTATTTTTTGAAAAAACATACTATTGTGGATAACTAAATTCAGCGAATTATGGGCTATGGTTGCTGAAATTTATACTTCAATCCATATTCTTCCAGTTTGTTGTACAGCGTCGTGCGTCCTATTCCGAGCAGTTCTGCGGCAACCTTGCGGTTTCCGTTCGCCTGCTTCAATGCGCGTAAGACACGCTCCCTGTCTTCCGCATCGCTGCGCAGGGCGAAGCTGACGGGTGAGGTCGCCCTCGTCACGGCAAGTTCCAGATGCTCTTTCGTGACAAGACCCGTCTGTGCCTGCAACACCGCACCCATGATTTTCTGACGAAGCTCGCGGACATTGCCCGGCCACGCATGGGTCAGCAATGTCTTGCGGGCTTCTCCGTCAAAGCCGATGACATCGCATTCCAGTTCCCGGTTCGCAATTTCACGGAAGAACTCAGCCAGCGGCATGACATCCTCCTGGCAGTCGCGCAAAGGCGGAACGGTTATCTCGAAGTCATGCAGGCGGTATAATAGATCCTGCCGGAAACGCTTTTCATTGACCGCCTTCTCCAGATCCTCGTTGGTGGCGGCGATGATGCGGACATTGAAATTTTTGTCCGTTCTGTCACCTATCGGGCGGTATCTCCGTTCCTGTATGGCACGTAAAAGCATCTGTTGAGTTTCTATTGCGAGGTTGCCCACCTCGTCCAAGAACAGCGTGCCGCCTTCGGCTTCATGGAAATAACCTTTCTTGGCACTGTCCGCACCCGTGAACGCGCCTCTGACGTGTCCGAAGAAAGCCGACGGCGCAAGCTCTTTGGTGAGCGAACCGCAGTCCACAGCCACAAACGGCTTTCCTGCCCGCTTGCCCTTGTCGTGCAGCAGGTGGGCGATATGCTCCTTGCCCGTGCCGTTTTCCCCGAATATCAGCACGCTCATGTCGGTGGGGGCTACCAGCCTTATCCGCTTCA
>OJSB01001529.1_pt1 | contig 16148 bp, 14 predicted proteins | sample 1599331 | NCBI WGS metagenome assembly OJSB01 (sample SAMN04168657, study PRJEB22393) | human gut metagenome | biome: human gut microbiome; feature: stool | host: Homo sapiens | collected 2014-03-20
TTTCACATAGGAGTTTCATGGCAGTAATGGGCGTTTTGATTTCGTGAATCCATTGTTCAATGTATTCCTTGTACTCCAGGCGTTCCCGCTCGACCTCCCCAATCTGCTCCAACATGGATTTTCCAGCCATTTTCAAAATCTGATAGTAAACCTGATCCTCGGCCTGTTCCGGCAGTTCCATCACTTCAGAAATAAGGTATCTCTCGGAGAGCTGCTTCGCCATATCCAGAAGTTTTTTCATCTGCCGCTTTCGTTTCCAGTAAGTGAGGACAAGTCCCATCAGCAAAATCAATGCCCATACGATCAGGATCAATACTACTGCGGAAGCCGAATTGCCGCACACCAGCAAAAATACAGTGAGCGCAGCCATGCAAACAAGGTTCGTCAGCAGAAATGGAAGCCTGTTTTTCCAATACCGTTTGCTGTTCATATCGTGTACCCCTGGCGATGCTTTGTCTTGATAAAATCCGTCAGGCCAATGCCCGCCAGTTTTTCCCGGATGCGGTTGATATTGACGCTCAAAGCATTGTCATCCACATATAGCTGATTGTCCCATAGATAATCTACAATATCATTACGGGAACAAATCTTTCCTGCGTGTTTGAAAAGATAATATAATATTTTCAATTCATTCTTTGTCAGTTCTGCTTGGTTACCGTCATATTCAATCGTGCTACTTTCTAAGTGAAGAATCGCTCCTTGCCAATTCAGACGCTCAATTTGTTCTATCGGGTAAGCTCGTTTCATCAAGGATGAAATCTTTGCCAGCAGAATTGCTGTGTTATAAGGCTTGGTGATAAAAGCATCTCCACCCAGCAAAATACTGTTCAATTCATCCATGTCCGTATTGCAGCTTGTTACAAAGATAATCGGTACATTGGAAAAACTGCGGATTTGAGAACAGATTGAGTAGCCGCTTTCTTGTGGCAGCTTTATGTCCAGCAAAATCAAATAGGGATGAGTATTTTTGACCGCTTGCATAACTGATGTAAAGTCAGTAACTGCGGATGCCTCATATCCGTTTCCGTTTAACAGAACTTGTAATTCAGTTTGAATGATTGGGTCATCTTCGATGATGAGTATTTTATATTTTTCCATGATTACATGTCCCTTTCTTTGAATATTTAGTACCACCAAGGCAGTTCCAGCCAGAAGTTATCCAGAGCCAATTTCTCCGTGGACTTTGCTCTGCTCTCTGACAGATGGAAGTGCTTCGCCGTTTCGCTCAGAGGATGGAGGACATCGTCCTCAAAGCCAAAGCGATACCAGAGATAGGCTTTCTCTCGCTCATCAATCATTTCCAGAGCCGTATGGATTTCTTCGTGGGTTTCCTTTGCAATGAAAATCTGCTCTGGGTTCTGTACTCTGGAATCTGCTATAAATTCATGTTGTCCCTTATTCTCGCCCTTTTTGACCTCATCCAGACGAATGATACAGTCCAGATTTTTGGCTTCAAAGGTAGGATTCAGCCTGCGGATGTAGTCCAGCATGGCATTATGAATAGCCGGGGCAGCATAGGTCAAAAACTTGTTCCCGTAGTCGGGTTGAAAGCTGCTTATGCAGCCCAGAAGCCCCAATGAACCCTCCTGCACCAAATCGTTCAGTTCAATGCCGAGGGCAACGTTCAGCTCCCGCTGTGCGCTCCATATCTCGTATGCCGTCTTTCGGATAAACCGCAGATTGTTCTCTACAAGGGCGTTTTCTGCCCATTTGTCACCGCTCTGCGCCGCAATACAGAGCTGCTCGTTAGTTATCTTGTCCATCATCTTCCGGCAGCACCATCGTCTGCATCAGCCCCAGCAAGGCTTTGTTAAAGTTGTCCAGAGCTTCCTGATTGACTCCATCGACACCGGAAATGCTGCCTGTAATAGCATCAACAACTGCTTCCGGCGTGATGGTCGGATTCTGCATATCCTGCCCCTTGGTCAGCTCGGCAAACATCTTTTCGGTGGCTTCCTTGCTGATTGCCTTGGCTGCGACCAAATCGCTGCCTGCTTCTTTCTTGATTTCCTTAACCACCGTCATAAAGGTGTTTTGAATCGTGGTCTGGTCTGCCTGATAAGCGGGAATTTTCATGGCATTAGCGGTTCGGGCTGCCTGTACTGCTTCGGGAGCTTGGTTCTGTCCCAACAGCAGAGAGCCAACGGTAGCAAACATCTGGTTTTGTGCGGCATATCCTCTTGCAAGGGTATCATCCATATACTGTGCAATCATATAAGTAACCATGGCAAAGCGGGGATTTTCCAGCAGACGGTTGACTACATCATTGTTGACCTTTCCGGTATAAAGATTCTTTGCAGCTTCAACAGATAATCCCAGTTCTGAAATATCGTAGTTCTTTTTATCCGGGATTACGGTCGTACCCAAGATAAAGTCCGTGGACACATTGAACACTCTGGCGATGCGGATAACGCTTTCTTCGCTCAGCTTTTCGGTCTTTCCGCTAAGGAAGCGGCTGATGGTGCTTTCATTCACATCAATCCGAAGTGCCAGTTCTCGCTGGGTCATCTTGCGTTCTCTCATTACATCAACGATTCTTTTCCGAACATCGGCGGGTAAATAAGTATCAGCCATTATGCTTCCTCCCCTCTGTCTGTTTTCTGTTTGATATATTTTCCGCTTTTAATGCGGGCATCTGTCGGCTTTTCAGCGTCCTCCGGGATGATCCAGCGGCTTCCTGCCCGCTGTGCGCCCGGTATGCGGTCATTGTTGCAGAGGATACCAACTCTTCGGGGAGAGATACCCCATTTCTCGGCAACTTCAAATGTAGACAGGTATTTCATTTCTGTATCATCCCTCCTGATTCATATTAACTTCAATTATATTCTATTTACGGAACAATATCAACCAACTTTGTGTGAACACTGCCGTCTCGAAACTTGCATTTTTTCAAGTTTTCGGGGCGGCTTTTTGCTTTGCTTGCGGAAGTGCCTGATTTTTCGGTTGAAAGCGTTTTTCTGCGTATATTCAGGCAGATGAAAAAATCATCGAGAAAAATCAAGGAGGTTATGCAAATGAACATTTTTGAAACAGTCAAGGCGGCGGTCACGGTTAGGCAAGCCGCCGAACACTACGGGCTGAAAATCAATCGCTCCGGGATGATTTGCTGCCCTTTCCACGATGACAGACACCCCAGCTTGAAGCTGAACGAGGATTACTTCTATTGCTTCGGCTGCGGTGCCAAGGGAGATGTGATTGACTTTGTGGCAAGGCTGCTTGACCTGTCTGCCTATGAAGCAGCGCAGAGACTGGCTGCGGATTTCGGACTGGACAGGCCGCCGTCCGTGGTGGCACAGGTAAAGAAGTACCGTCCCCGTGTGAATCAGTCGAAACAGGACGAGCTTTTCTGCATGAATGTGCTGTCCGGGTATCTTCATCTTTTGGAGGACTGGAAAGAGCGATATGCTCCCGAAGCACCGGAGGACGAGCCGGATGAGAGGTTCGTGGAAGCTTGCCACAAGCTGGAATATGTGGAGTATCTGAACGATTTGCTCCTTATGAGCGATCAGGAAGAAAGGACTGATACCGTCAAGGAACTTTTGACAGACGGAACGATTGCAAGAATGCAAACACGACTGGACGAGCAGAAAAAGGAGGTGCGCTGCCATGTCAGAGAACAGGAAATTGCTTGAGATGAATGTGCCGATGTGGTTTGACGGCAAGAGTATCAATGAAGCTCTGTTTTGTGAAGATTTTCTGAGAACCCGTCAGATTATCTTTGCAAACGGAGCTTTTTTCACACCTGATGGTCGAGTGACGGACGACCTGCCGCTTCGTGGCGAAATCTTTGAAGAATTGAAATATTGTGCCGTGAACAACATTCCCCGCAAAATCAGCAACATCATTGAGATTATGAAGCTGGCGGCTCATGTGGAGGACTTCCCGCCGGAGCAGGACAGGATTCATCTGGCAAACGGTACGCTCATGCTGGACGGCACTTTTACAGAGGGGAAGCCGGATATTGTGAGAAACAGGCTCCCGGTTTTCTATCGCCCGGATACTCCGAAACCTGTGCTGTGGCTTTCCTTTCTGAATGGTCTGCTTTACCCGGAGGACATCCCTACCTTGCAGGAATTTATCGGCTATTGCCTGATTCCCTCCAATAAAGGACAGAGGATGATGGTCATTAAGGGCAATGGCGGCGAGGGTAAATCCCAAATCGGTGCGGTGCTGGGGCAAATGCTGGGCAGTTCCATGAAGGACGGAAGCATTGGTAAAATCTCTGAGAACCGATTTGCCCGTGCCGATCTGGAGCATATCCTCCTATGCGTGGATGATGATATGCGAATGGAAGCCTTGCGCCAGACCAATTATGTGAAATCCATTGTGACAGCTCAAGGGAAAATGGATTTGGAGCGCAAGGGCAAACAGAGCTATCAGGGCTGGATGTTCGCCCGTCTGCTGGCTTTCTCCAATGGAGATTTACAGGCATTGTATGACCGAAGTGACGGTTTCTACCGCAGACAGCTTGTGCTGACCACAAAGGAAAAGCCTGCCGGAAGAATGGATGACCCTGACCTCGCCCAGAAGATGAAAGCTGAGGTGGAGGGCATTTTCCTCTGGGCGTTTGAGGGATTGCAGCGTCTGGTTGCCAACAATTTCAAATTCACGGAAAGTGAGCGCACCAAAACCAACCGAGAGTCCGTCAAGCGTGACAACAACAATATTTTCGACTTCATGGAGTCTGAGGGCTATATCCGGCTGAAAGCGGATGCTTCCATCAGCTCCAAGGAGCTGTACGAAATTTATCGGATGTGGTGTGAGGAAAATTCTCTGCCGCCCCTGAAATCCCGCAGCTTTAGTGACAGTGTGGTGGCAAATTTAAGTCGCTACAATCTGGAACACACCAACAAAATCACAAACTCTGCCGGGCGCAGGGTGTGGGGATTCATGGGAATTGAAGCCGTAGCCCGTCCGAATATAAATGGGTTTTACGACGTTTCGCCGTGTACGTACGTACCGGAGGAATGGCGGGATTGATTTTTTGGTACGTACGTACACAGCGTACGAGCGTAAATCACTCCTGTATAAAACCTTCGTGACGTACCCAAATGACAGGAAAAAGTCAGTCTTTTTTCTGTCAACGGACGGGGCGGTTTCGCAAAACAGCAGCCGTCCGTGCCGGACATTGGAAAGAGGAGCAGACAACTTTCTGATGTTCGGCAGAGGTCGCCGCAGCGACCGCATTACCCTCGGAGAGCCCCTCGGGAGAGCCCACGGCACTTTGCAGCCAGTATGGATGAAAGTGTCATAGTGGGTTATTACACTTCCGCAGAAGTGCCTCTCCAAAGCTACCTGTCTGCAAATCCCAAAGAAAGGAAGGAAAAATATGGCAAGAAATGACGGAGTTGACCGTACCTGTGCAAGAAATATGGATGTCACAGATAATGACATCGGAGATGCACAGGCACACAATGAGCGTGAAAAAGAAATATACAGTAACGAAGATATTATCCCGGAAAGAAGTTCCCTCAACGTACACTTCAAAGAACCTACCGGGAGCTACGCTGAAATGTTTGAGCAGATGAAAGCTGACAACATCATTTCCACCAGAGGTCTGAAGGCGGATGCCGTCCATTTCAACGAAATGGTCTTTGATGTGAACTCTGCGTACTTCGACAATCACGGCGGTTATGAATACGCCAGACAGTTTTATGAGGAAGCCTATAAATCCGCTGTGGAGATTGTTGGCGGTGAACAGTATATCCTCTCGGCAGTCATGCACGCTGACGAGATTAACCGGGCGATGTCCGAAGCACTTGGCAAGGACGTGTTCCATTATCATCTTCATGTGGTCTATGTCCCTGTGGTGGAGAAACAGATTTTGTGGTCGAAACGCTGCAAGGATGAAGCTCTCAGAGGAACGGTAAAGGAAACCATTATGCAGGTCAGCCGCAGTAAAAAGTGGCTGTCCAAACCTGCTGTGGACAAAGATGGAAAACCAATTCTGCAAGTCAATGGTAAGCCTGTTCTCCGAAAATCCTATTCTGTTTTACAGGATGATTTTTTTCAGCACATGAGAGCTGCCGGATATACCGATGTGGAACGTGGAGAGCGTGACAGCACCGAGGAACATCTGACTGTGACCCAGTTTAAGGTGGCAAAGGAAAAGCAGCGACTGGAAGCTGTGACGGCGGAACTGAACCAGAAAGAAGCACAGCTTGACGATACTACACAGGCTGCGGAGAAGAAAAAGCAGGAGCTTAAATCCCTGCAAGAACAGACTAAGGCGGCAACCGGAATAGCGGTGACGGTTCAGGAGCTGGAGTCGATGGGTAAGAAATCTTTTACCGGGAACATCGTCTTGACACCCGATGAATGCCGTACTCTCAAAAATTATGCTGTCAGCAGCTTTGCTGAAAAAGCGGAGAAATTAAAATACCAGCAGAAATATGAAACAGCCAAGAAAGATGCTGGGGTATGGAAAAAACGATATGAGAAACTTCTGGAACAGGCTCAGCCGTATCTGGATGCTGTCAAGCTCGCACCTGAAAGGGTACGGGCTTTTCTTAATGCCGTTTTGACCAGAGGAAAAGAGAAACAGGACATTCCGCAGGAACGTGGACGAAAAAGAAAGGAGAGCACTATTGACAGATAAATGGAATGGTTTTGCCGATTTACTTGCAAATTTAATAGAAAAATATGCGGCGGTTCTGGATATTGATAATCTTCCAGAGCCGCCGTCTTGTTTGGAGGAAGAAAACACATCTGAAGAACCCAGTGACACTATTGAATTGATGGAAAAGCAATGATATAATAGTCGTGGAATAAGTGTCCAAACTCTATGCGAGAGCTACTGTTCTCAACGCATAGAGCTACATAGAATAAAAGCGCAATACCCCGTTGCACAATTAGAAATGAGGTGTTCCGGTGAACAATTATGATGATATGAATCAAAAATCCAATATGATTATTTACACAACAGAAGATGGATTGACAAAAATTGAAACCACATTTGATGAGGATACCGTGTGGTTATCCATTGACCAGATGGCAGAGTTGTTCCAGAGAGATAAATCTACTATTTCAAGACATATAAAAAATGTATTTTCCGAAGGCGAGCTGCAGCGAGAGTCAGTTGTTGCAAATTTTGCAACAACTGCGGCAGATGGGAAAACCTATCAGGTTGACTACTATAATCTTGATGTTATCATTTCTGTCGGCTATCGTGTAAAATCCAAGCGTGGCACACAGTTCAGAATCTGGGCAACTAACATTCTCAAAGAATACATGAAAAAAGGTTTTGCTTTGGATGATGAACGATTGAAAAATCTGGGCGGCGGTGGATATTTCAAGGAACTGCTTGAAAGAATCAGAGACATCCGTGCATCGGAAAAGGTGTTTTATCGTCAGGTGCTTGAAATCTATGCCACCAGCATTGACTACGACCCGAAAGCGGAAATCTCTATCCGTTTTTTCAAAAAAGTTCAGAATAAAATTCATTATGCCATTCACGGACAGACTGCGGCAGAAGTGATTTATACAAGAGCGGATGCGGAAAAAGAGTTCATGGGACTTACCACCTTTGCCGGTAATCAGCCGACACTCAAAGAAGCGATTGTTGCGAAAAACTATCTGAATGAGAAAGAGCTTCGTGCTATGGGACAACTTGTATCCGGGTATCTGGATTTTGCGGAACGTCAGGCAGAGCGTGAACAGGCAATGACGATGCAGGACTGGGCAGAGCATCTGGATCGCATTCTTACCATGAGTGGAGAGCAGCTTTTAATTGGAAATGGAAGCATTACTCATAAGCAGGCTGTTGATAAAGCGACTGGAGAATATCGAAAATATAAGACAAGAACGCTCAGCGACGTGGAAAATGATTATTTAAATTCGATAAAGATGTTGGAACAGAAAACTGACGGCAAAAAATAACAGACGATGAAAGCTGAATTATGCCACAGGCTGTGGCACAAATGAGGATGGCGATATGAAAGAAAAAACAAAAGTATATATTTATACGAGAGTATCTACTGCCGTTCAGGTAGACGGTTACTCCTTGGATGCTCAGAAATCAAGAATGAAAGCCTATGCTGAGTTCAACGATTTTGAAATCGTCGGTGAATATGAGGATGCCGGTAAATCGGGAAAGTCCATTGAGGGCAGATTGGAATTTAACCGCATGATGGAGGATATCAAGTCCGGTAAAGATGGCGTGTCCTATGTGCTGGTGTTCAAGTTATCACGTTTTGGCAGAAATGCGGCAGATGTGCTGTCTACCTTACAGGTGATGCAAGATTTCGATGTCAATCTGATTTGTGTGGAGGATGGCATTGATTCTTCCAAAGATGCCGGTAAGCTGATGATTTCCGTGCTTTCTGCGGTTGCCGAGATTGAGCGTGAGAATATCCGTGTTCAGACGATGGAAGGCAGAATCCAGAAAGCTCGTGAGGGTAAATGGAACGGTGGTTTTGCTCCCTACGGATACAAATTGGAAAAAGGTATGCTGTATATCAACGAGGAAGAAGCCGAGGCAATCCGCATTATCTTTGACCAGTATGTGCATACCGATATAGGAGCTAACGGACTTGCGAAATACCTTGCCAATCACGGTATCAACAAAATTCAGCGGCAGAATGGAAAAAATCCTCTGTTTGATGCAGCCCTGATTCGCAGAATTTTGAAAAATCCCGTTTACTGTGGTAAAATTGCTTACGGCAGGAGAAGAACAGAAAAGGTACATGGAACTCGCAATGATTACCGACTTGTGGAGCAGGAAAATTATCTGTTAGTTGACGGTCTGCATGAAGCCATTGTATCAGAAGGACTCTGGCATGAAGCCCAAGTAAAACTTCTTGCTCAGGCGAAGAAGTATGAAAAGGTCAACAACGGTAAAGACAACAAGGTACACCTGCTGACCGGATTACTTAAATGTCCTATTTGCGGAGCCGGAATGTACGGCAACAAAAGCATCAAGCACAAGCCGGACGGCACGAAATATAAGGATTTCTTCTATTATGGCTGCAAACACCGCACTATGACCCGTGGTCATAAGTGTGAATACAAGAAGCAAATCAATGAGGAATTGCTGGACGGTGCTGTTGCAGAGGTTATTATCAAACTGGTCAGCAATCCGAAGTTTGCGGCGATGATGCAGCAAAAAATCAATATGAAGATAGATACATCCGCCATTGAACAGGAGATTGCCAATTATGAAAAACAGCTTCGTCAGAGCTATGCTACGAAGTCCCGTTTGATTGATGAGATTGATACCCTTGACCCAGATGATAAGCACTACATCAAGCGTAAAGCAGACCTTGATGATCGCCTTTATAAAATGTATGATAAGATAGAGGATACGGAGAATCTGTTGATTGAAGCCAGAGCAAAGAAAATGGCAATAGAAGCAGAAAAACTCACTGCTGACAATATCTACAAAGTGCTGATTTATTTTGAAAAGCTGTACGCTGTCATGGACGAGCAGGAGAAGCGACAGATTATGGAATCGCTGATTTCTGAAATCCATATCTATGAGGAACGACAGCCAAACGGTCAGTGGCTCAAATCCATCAAATTCAAGCTTCCGATTATTGAGGAAGATATGGAAATGAGTTTGGACAGTGATACACATGTCGAGGTGGTCGGGTCGCTGGTCCGTGTAAAATAAAAGAGGAAAAAGCTATGGCATCGTTTTCTGGCATCAAGAACACCCTGCTGGCCAGCAGGCGGACGAAGAAGCTGCCCCCGCCCATGACCCAAACCTGAAAAACAGCAAGGCCCCGGAGCGATATGCTCCAGAGCCTTGCTGTCATTTTTTATGGAAAAAAATCATGCTTTTCCGGGGCGCTGCGGCGTTTAGTCCAAAGCCTCTGCGGTGACTACGACAACACGCACTGTTACCAGTTTACCCTTCTCGACCACCTTGCAAAGTGCAGAGCCCATATACCGGGTGTCTGCAGGTTTTTTGTCCCCCAGGCTTGCACCGTTGTGTGCATCATTTACATCAAGTACCTGATTCTGAAGATCAAAAGCCTGTCCGCTGACTCCGAGCTCATCAATCACAACCGTTCCAGTCCAGACAAAGTTCTTTTCATTTGCGCCGCCCTTATCGATTCCAAGGATCCTATTCAATTCTTCTTCGGCCGCGTTGTTTGAACTATCTTTTCCATCCGCTGCGGTAGCGGTTTCCGACTCCTTCTCGATCAGCTCAGCGATCTTTCGGGCCAGCTCCCGCTCTTTCGCCCGGGGCGTAAAGGTAACTTTCTCACCTTTAGCCTTAGCCATGTCGCTCAGGGCATCCGCAATGCTCTTCTCGGTCACAGCGTTGCTGCCGCAGGCCGTGAGAAGGGTCAGGGCCATTGCGCCGGTCAACACAATGGCCAGCAGTTTTTTCAACATCTTCATCGGTTGATTCCTCCATAAAGTAAACGGTGTTTTCCCTGCCTTGACAGGCAGCAGGGTTTATTTTGTTTCATTCTACCCCCCCCCCCTATATATTTGTCAAGGGGACGTTCAATTTTTGTAAACTGCCACAAATAATCGACCGCTGTTTTGAGTATGCTGCACAAACAAAGCCCCCGGCCGGGAGCATTCTGGGCTCCGGGCCGGGGGCGGGAGATACGATTTTGTCGGTTCAGAGCCCGAACAGGGCCAGCAGGCGGTGCCACAGGCGGAGGAAGAAGTTCCCCTCCGAGGCATTGTCTGCCGTCGTCTCCACCGGAGCCGTTTCGGCGGGCATCTCGGCGGTCTTGTAGAGGAACTTCACCCGGCTGGACGCGCCCTCGGGCGCACCGGCAAAGCTGGTGTAGTCGGCGAGGCGGCTGGTCATCTCTTCCACCACGGTCTGCAGGGCGTGGAGCTGGTCGGCGTCCAGCGCACCGGTGAGCTGAGAAATGCCCTCGTCGTTGAACTGCACGAGGCCGCCGCTGAGCTGGTCGGTGCCGTTCTGGAGCTGGAGCACACCGTCATACAGGGCGGATGCGCCGCCGGCCAGCTGAGCGCTTCCGTCCTTGGCGGCGTGTGCGCCGTCAGCGGCCGCAGCCACGCCGTCGGCGTACTGGCCGACGCTGGACACGAAGAGCCGGATCTGGCCCAGATTCTCTTTCAGGGCGCGGACGCTGGCCATATCCTCGCTGTTGGCGGTCTGATAGACCAGCTCGTCGTGGATCTTCTGCTGGGCGTCGCTGTCGGTGAGCTTTTTCAGCCAGCCCATGATGAAATCGGGCGAAAAGCTCTGCATCAGGCGCAGAGCGGCCTCAAGGTCGTGGTCGGTCCTGGTGGCCGCGAGGTAGAGTGCGATGTCCAGCTGGCTGGCCTTGAACTGGGGAGCCTGCTCCCAGATGGTGCGCACCATCTTTCTGCGGCCTGCCGCCAGCGTCTTGTCGCCCAGCGAGAGGATGTCGTCAATAACAGCTTCATAGGTATCCCACGTCATGGGGGTGTCGATGAGGCCGTTCTCCATGAGGGTCTGGCTGGCGGAGTCCAGCACGCCGTCGGCCACCTGCTGTGCGCCGGAAGTCAGGGCGGCGTTGTTGGACGTCAGGGTGTCCAGCCCTTCCGTCAGCTGTCCGAGGCCGCTGTCCAGCTGGTTGGCCCCATCCAGCAGAGCCAGCGAACCGGCGGCAAGCTGTGCCGCGCCCGCTTTCAGCTGCGACGCACCGTCCAGCAGCTGGTTCATGGCATCATTCAGCGCCGCGATGCCGTCGGTCAAATCGTTGAGGCTGTCGAGGTCGAAGACCTCATCCCCCTGCCCCAGTGCCTCGGCGCTCGCCGCGCAGGCCAGCAGGATCTGAGGCGCCGTCAGCGACTCCACATCGGCCTCCACGGTCACGCTGTCCTGTAAGTACTCGGCGACGCCGTTCACCTGTTCGGGAAGCAGGCCGTCGAGGGAATCCTTCACGCCCGGCAGGGTGACGAAGGCCGCCACGCTGCTCTTGGCCGCACTTTCCAGCAGGCCGTTCACGGCGTTGACGTTGCTGGCGTCATCGCCCAGCACGACGCCCACCGCCGTGACCAGCGGGGTGACGATGGTGCGCTCTTTGCCGTTCACGGTCACCTTGCCGGTCTCATGGTTGGTCAGATCGATGGTGAGCACGAGGTGGCCGCTCTGGCCCAGAAGCTCGCTGAGCGGGGCGGTCCTGCCGTCCAGCGTGTAGGTCACTTTGGCAGAGATGGGCAGCTGACGGTCCGTGTCGCCCTTGTAGTAGACATCGGTGTCGTCGGTGTTCCAGACCAGCGTATCGCCGTTCTGGGTGTACTCGGCAAAACTCTCGGTGTTCACGATGTTTTTCAGGGTGGACTTGTCCTCCACACCGGCGAGGCCGTCGGCATTGTAAAGATGCTCGCTGACGGTGGTCTTGGTGACAGAGCCGTCCGCTGCCATGACGGCATACACCGTCTCATCCTTCGAAAAGGGCGCCTTGGTCGCCGCAAAGGCGGGCTGACAGAGGCTGACCGTCAGGGTCAGGGCAAGCGCCGCAGAGCCAGCGCGGCGCAGAAAATTCTGAGTTTTTCTCATAGCATTCACTCCTTTGCAGCGTTGGGGGCGTTGAGCCAGTGGTAGGTGGTGCGGCAGATGAGGCCGTCCAGCAGCATCAGGCCGGCGGGCAGCACCAGCAGGATGACCACCATACTGATGAGCGCACCCCGGGAGATGAGCATACAGATGCTTTTCAGCAGCTCCACCTTGCTGATGGCCGCGACGCCGAAAGTGGCCGCGAAGAAGGTGAGGCCGCTTGTCAGGATGCTCTGGCTGCAGTGCTCGAGGGCCTGCTGTGCCGCTGCCTTGGGCGAGCGGAGGGCCAGCCGCTCTTCGCGGTAGCGGGTGGTCATGAGGATGGAGTAGTCCACCGTCGCGCCCAGCTGGATGGTGCCGATGACGATGCTGGCGATGAAGGGCAGCGAGTCGTCGATAAAGTACGGGATGCCCATGTTGATGGCGATGGCTGCTTCGATGCTGGCCACCAGCAGCACCGGCACCGACAGGCTGCGGAAGGACAGCGCGATGATGACCAGCACCGCCGCGATGGACCAGATGTTGACATTTTTGAAGTCCTCGTCGGCGATCTCCACGAGGTCTTTCATCATGGCACCCTCGCCGGTGACGAGGCCCTCGGGGTCTGCCTCCTTGACGAGGCGGACCAGCTCGTCCACCTGCGCGTTCAGCGCGTCGCTGCCCGACTTATAACGGCCATTGGCGAGGATGAGCTTGTAACCGCCGTTCTGGACAATGTTCAGCAGCTCGTCGGGCAGAAGTTCCGTCTCAAAGCCCGGGCCGGTGATGGAGTCGAGGCTGACCACCTGGGTGATGCCATCCACCTCCTTTATCTCATCGCAGAGGGCGGACACCTGAGAGGCGGTCAGCTCCTCCCGCACGAGGATGAAGTGGTTGGTCATCATGCCGAAGTCCTCGCCCAGCTTGTTCGTACCCACGATGCCGGGCATATCCTGCGGAAGAGCGGCAAAAATGTTGTAGTAAATATCGGTCTTGCTCTGGGCCAGCCCGAAGGGGATCATCAGCAGGACGAACACCACCACGACGGGCATCGGGTGTTTGGAAACAAAATGGCTCAGGTGGGTGAGCTTGGGCATAAAGGTGCGGTGGCGGTATTTTTCCACCCACTTATCGAAGAAGAGAATGAGCGAGGGCAGGATGACGATGGTACAGATGACGCCCAGCGCCACGCCCTTTGCCATGACGATGCCGAGGTCTGCGCCCAGCGTCAGCTGCATGGCGCAGAGAGCCAGAAAGCCCGCGATGGTCGTCAGGCTGGACGCCGTGATGGAGCTCATGGTCTTACAGATGGCGTTCTCCATGGCCTCTTCGTTGGAGGCACAGAGCTTCTTTTCCTCGTCGTAGCGGTGGAGCAGGAAGATGGAGAAGTCCATCGTCACGCCCAGCTGCAAGACCGCCGCCAGCGACACAGTGATAAAGCAGACCTGACCGAGGAAAATATTCGTGCCAAAGTTATAGACCAGCGGGAAGAGCAGCCCCAGCATGAACAAAAACGGCGTGAGCCAGCTTTCCAGCGAGAGGAACAGCACCAGCAGACAGCCGCCCACGGCGCAGAGCACATACCAGGGCATCTCGCCCATGACCAGCTCTTTGGTGTCGCTCAGGATGACGCTGATGCCGCCGAAGAAGCAATTCTTCCGGAGTATCTTCTTGATCTGGGCCACGGCCTGCATCGTCTCCTCGCTGACGCTGGAGCCGCCCAGCTGGACGATGAGGATGGTGGAGTCGTTCTTGCCGAACATAAACTGCTGGACATCCGCCGGCAGCATCTCCGTCGGCACCGCCGGGTCCAGCACGTCGCTGAGCCAGAAGGTGTTCAGCACGTCCGGCACCTCGTCGATCTCGGCCTTCATAGCCAGCAGCTCGTTGGTGGGCATCCCCTCCACGGTTATCATGTTGGTGGAGGCCAGATGGAAGTCTGTTTCCAGCAGCAGCTGGCCCACGCGGGAGTCCAGCTCCTGGGGCAGGTAAGAAAGGATGTCGTAGTTGATGGGCGTGGCGATGGCTCCCACTGCCGCCGGGATGAGCAGCAGGACCGCCGCGATGAGGATGAGCCTGCGCATCTTCACGATGGCCCTCGCTAATTTTTTCATTCATTTCCTCCCATTTTATCGTTCCGAAGAAAAACAACTTTTCTCGTTTTTCCGACACACCTTATTATAGTACACTCACCCGGGGTGTCAAGAGACAGCTCTGCCGACGTTCTGCCTCTCCCTTTGCAAAACAAAAAGCGGGGCGCACAGGTGGTCAAGTCTGTGTGTCCCGCATTTTGTACTTTTTTGCACAGAGCGCCGTACCAGAGCGCCCCGCGCTGCGCGCAGGGAAAGCGGAGCAAACCATAAGCCGCTTTCGCCGAAGTTGTTTTTATAGCCAGAGTGTGCCGGATGGACGAGTATTTTTGTCAGCAGGCAAGGCGCTTTTCCGCAGCAATCCTGATGGATTGCAAGGAGAAGCAACGCAGGATGCGGGCAAAAAGGCCGCCCAGACGGTATGCAATGGTTATGAAAGCAACTTCAAAAATAGGAGAATGGAATGGAGGAACCGAATCGCCTCAAAGCGAGTTGCAGGCATCCCTTTGCGGTGAATCGGAGGAGCTTTGGTTAGGTTAAACTAACCTCGCCGTGACAACAGGATACCATAGTTTGTCATGACTGTCAAGCCCGTTTTTCAAATTTTCAAAAATTTTTTCTCCGGCGGCCTCCATGAGCATTTTTCATAACAAAAACCGCCATCTCTTGTAGAAAATCCACAGGTTTCCTCTTGCTTTTTCTGAGAATCACTGTTATTATATTGTCAGACCGCTGCAGTCGGACTCGATTGCCTGTCTGCAGCGGCTCATAAACAGCGCAGGGGTTGCCATCCAAATACCTCTGCGCCCTGTACCACCCTGTCTTTCAGAAACCGCAATCGGCGGCTTTTTTAAGACGGAACAGTTAGACTGCTCTAACTAATTATTGCAAAGCAGATCGGTTAGAGCGTCAGGAACGGAGCAAGGAGGTTCCAATGATCGATTTTGAACAGTGGGAAGGCTTTGAGGGCCGCATCTGGAAAGAGGAAGTCAACGTCCGCGACTTTATCCAGAAGAACTACACCCCTTATGACGGCGATGAGTCTTTCCTGGCTGGCCCCACCGAGGCCACCGATAAGCTCTGGGGCGCACTGCAGAAGCTGCAGAAGGCCGAGCGTGCCAAGGGCGGCGTGCTGGATATGGAGACCGAGGTCGTCAGCGGTCTGACCGCATACGGCCCCGGCTACATCGACGAGAGCCTGAAAGAGTTTGAGCAGATCGTCGGCCTGCAGACTGACAAGCCCCTGAAGCGTGCATTCATGCCCTACGGCGGCATCAAGATGGCGGAGCAGGCCTGCACCACCTACGGCTACCAGCCCTCTGAAGAGCTGCACAAGATCTTCACCGACTACACCCGCACCCACAATCAGGCTGTGTTCGATGCCTATACCCCCGAGATGAAGACCGCCCGCCACACCCACATCATCACCGGCCTGCCCGACACCTATGGCCGCGGCCGTATCGTCGGCGACTACCGCCGTGTGGCACTGTACGGCATCGACGCCCTCATCAAGTTCAAGCAGGAAGACTTCGCCAACTGCGGTGACGGCACCATGACCGATGACGTCATCCGCCTGCGCGAGGAGATCGCACGCCAGATCAGCGCCCTGAAGGGCATGAAGA
>OJSB01001579.1_pt1 | contig 15664 bp, 9 predicted proteins | sample 1599331 | NCBI WGS metagenome assembly OJSB01 (sample SAMN04168657, study PRJEB22393) | human gut metagenome | biome: human gut microbiome; feature: stool | host: Homo sapiens | collected 2014-03-20
TTGCCTTAAATCCTGCTTGTGTTTGCGAAATATCCGTCATTTTCTTTGTTTTCAGCTACACCAGTGAAAAGGCGGATTTTTTCCAAAGAGGTGTGATCCTATGACAAAACAAACCAAAATCAAGCACTATACCAAGCGCGATTACGCGGCGTTTGCTTATCTGGCCCCGTGGATCATCGGTATGCTGATCCTGCAGCTGTACCCGTTTTTAAGCTCGCTGGTTTACTCGTTCTGCAACTACAAAATCACCGGTACCCCCAAGTTCTGCGGCCTGCAAAACTACATCCAGCTGTTTACCATGGACAATGAGTTCTGGAACTCTTTGAAAGTTACGCTGGTCTACACGCTGTACACCGTGCCCGGCAAACTGGTCATGGCTTTGGCTGTGGCAGTGTTCCTGAACCGCAACATCAAGGGCATCAACCTCATCCGTACTTTGTACTACATTCCGTCCCTGTTCGGCGGCAGCGTTGCTGTTGCTCTGCTGTGGAAGATCATGTTCATGGATAACGGCGTTATCAACGCCATCCTGACCACCCTGCACCTGCCCAACGTACAGTGGCTGGGCGACCCCAATCAAGCCCTGCGCACCATCTGCATGATGGAGATCTGGCAGTTTGGTTCTTCCATGGTCATGTTCCTGGCCGCGCTGAAAAACGTTCCGGCAGATTTGTACGAAGCTGCCGAGATTGACGGCGCAAGCAAGGTCAAGATGTTCTTCAGCATCACCGTTCCGCAAATCACCCCCATCATCTTCTTCAACCTTATCATGCAGACCATTCAGGCTTTGCAGAACTTCACCTCTGCCTTTGTCATCACCGATGGCGGCCCCATGAAGGCTACCTATGTGCTGGGCATGAAACTGTATAAGGAAGGCTTCTCCTACTTCAAGATGGGTTACGCCAGCGCCATTTCCTGGATCATCTTTATTGTGATCATGCTGATCACTCTGGTGCTGTTCGCAACCTCCAAGCGGTGGGTCTTCTATGGCGATGAAAGCTGAGAAAGGGCGCGTGAGCATTATGACAAAACAACAAAAAAAGACCCTGAACCTGGTGCTGACCTATCTGGTCATCATCCTGATTGGCTGCGTGCTGCTGTTCCCCATTGCATGGATGATTTCGGCCGCGTTCAAAACCAACGATGAAATTTTTGGCTCCATTGCACTGTTGCCCAAAAGCTTCAGATTCCAGAACTTTATTGACGGCTGGAAAAGCGCCGGTATTTATACCTATGCAACCTATTTCATCAACTCCTTTATCATGGTCATCCCCACCACGCTGCTGACCATCGCTTCCAGTGCGCTGGTTGCCTATGGCTTTGCACGGTTCAACTTCCCGTTCAAAAAGCAGCTGTTTGCCATCCTGTTCTCCACCCTGATGCTTCCCAACTCGGTCATCATCATCCCGCGTTACGTTCTGTTCAACAAGTTCGGCTGGGTCGATTCCTACATGCCATTCTGGGTGCCCGCCCTGCTGGCCTGCTACCCATTCTTCATCTATCAGCTCATCCAGTTCATGCGCGGCATCCCCCGCGATCTGGACGAATCCGCCTGCATTGATGGCTGTGGCAGCTTCCGCATCTTCTGGCAGATCCTGCTGCCACTGATGAAGCCGGCCCTCTTCTCCGCTGGCCTGTTCCAGTTCCTGTGGACCTATAACGATTACTTCAACTCCTTGATCTTCATCAACTCGGTCAAAAAATACACCATCTCGCTGGCGCTACGCCTTTCCGTTGACGCGGAAAGTGTTGTGGTGTGGGGCCGCGTTATGGCCATGGCCTGCGTGGCGGTTCTGCCGCTGGTTCTCCTCTTCTTTGCCGCACAGAAATATTTTGTGGAAGGCATTGCAACCTCCGGCCTGAAAGGCTGATTTTCGTTTTCCTCTTTTTTGTTTGTTCCTCCTAAAAATCATTGACCCGTTGCGGGCCGGCACTGCCCGGCCCGCATTTTTTGTTGAGGTATCATAATGAAACTGGATCTGAATTCCCAAACATTAAACGTCAGCTTTGCCTGCCGGATCGAGGATGCCTGGGTGCCGGTGCCGGAAACTGCCTGCACACAGTCCGGCTTTGACTGGACGCTGAACGGTGCGCATTACAGTGCGCAGTTTACCCCCACTGGCGATACGCTGTGCTACACCCTGCAAATGGATGCGCCCAACCCCACCCAGCTGCGCATGTGGCTGGCTGTGCCGGGGCAGAGCGATTATTTCCATGTGATCCCCTGCAATATTTACGGCGATAACCACGCCGCGGAAGCCAAACCCGGCGAATTTCCATTGCTGACGAAGGACCACCACGAGGTGGCGTTCTGTGCGCCGCTGTGGGAATTCCGTGCGGACCGCGCCGCCATGCCGCTCGCCGCCCTCTGCTGGGACGGCGGAGTGGCCGCCGCTGCGGTGGAACCCTACAGCGAAAGCGAGGCCGGGATCATCCGCAACGGCGTGTTTGCCGCTTTGCCGGATGCGTTCGGCATCAGCCTGGGGTACACCAACGACCCCACCACCTTCAAAAACCGCTCCACCCCGGCACCGTCCACCCGCAGCATGGCCTGCAAGGCGCAGACCAGCGGCAGGATCTACCTGCACAGCGGCCCGCGAACCGAGCTGCATGAGATCATCCGGCAGGAATACGCCCGCCACCAGGACCGCGCCGTCCCCCGCAATACCCTGCGCCAGGCCGTGCAGGGTATGCTGGACACCTTTGCCTACCAGAACTTTGACGCGGCGGCGGGGGAGTATACCAACCGCTGCTGCCGCCCGCCCAGGGAGACCGAGATGCGCCCCTGGCGGCTGGTGACGGAGATTGGCTGGACGGGTGGCGGCGTACTGGCCTATCCGCTGGTGCTCTGCCGCGATGCCCTTGGCGCGGATGCCGAAGCGCCGCTGGCCGCGGCCATGAGTGGCGAACAGCTGTTTGACCGCATTGCCGATGCGTATAACGAAAATTCCGGCCTGCTGAACGACCTGATGGCCCCCAATGCCGCGGGCAGCCAGGTGAACGGCTGGTGGACCGGGTACGGCCTGGTCAAAGACTGCCACTGTGCCTATACAGTGGGCAGCGCCGTCCACTACCTGACCAAAACGATGGATTATCTGCACCAAAACGGCAAACCCTGCCCGGCCAAATGGATGGATGCAGCCCAAAAGGTGCTGCATACCGTCATGGATCTGCAGCGCGCAGACGGCGCTTTCGGCTATACTTACTCCACCCAGGAACGCAAAGTGCTGGATTGGAGCGGCTTTGCGGGCTGCTGGTTTGCCCCGGCGCTGGTTTACCTCTACCGCCTGACCGGCGAAGAACGCTGCCTGCACTCCGCCGAAAAAGCGCTGGATTACTACCATACCTTTGTCAAGGACCTGAACTGTTACGGTACCCCCATGGACACCTGGAAAGCCGTGGATGAGGAGGGTAACCTGGCCTTCATGCGCGGCAGCCGCCTGCTGTATGAGCAGACCGGCAAGGCCGAATTCCTGCAATATATGAAAGACAGCGCCGGGTACGAGTTCCTGTGGCGCTATGGCTACAAGACCTACCCGGAGCACACCCCGCTGAACCAGGGGTGGTCCGCCTGCGGCGGCGCCGTTACCTCGGTTTCCAACCCGCATATCCACCCCATGGGGGTTATTATTGACACTGACCTGCGCTATCTGGCACGGGTGACGGGTGACGGCTATTACGCCAGCCGCGCGGCGGATTCTGCCGCCTGGATGCTGCAATGCCTGGAACTGTACCCCGCAGCCACCGGCTATGGCCGTTACGGCATTTTGTCGGAACGCTGGTGCCCCAGCGATGGGCTGGATGTGGAGCGCTTCAGTGATGGCAGACCGTTCAGCAGCTGGTTCAGCCACAATCTGTGGGCTTCCGCCTGCGTGCTGGAAGCTGCATGTGAGCTGCTGCTGGAAATCGAACACAAGAAAGGATAAAAGCAATGGACCGTTATGTGACCGATATCAAAAATGGCTGCTACCAGAACCCGGTGCTGCCCATGGATTTCAGTGACCCCGACGCCATCCGCGTGGGGGAGGACTATTACCTGATCTCTTCCAGCTTTACCTACCTGCCCGGCGTGCCGGTGCTGCACAGCAAAGATCTTGTCCACTGGGAGCGCATCGGCAACTGCGTGGAGCGTCTGCCGTTTGACCGCTATGCCCAGCCCGCCCATGGCTGCGGCACCTGGGCCCCGGCGCTGCGCTACCATGCGGGCAGGTTCTATGCATTCATTCCTCTGCCGGACGAGGGCATTTTTTACACCGAAGCCACCGACCCCGCCGGCCCCTGGAGTGCGCTGCACTGCGTAAAATCCGCCAGCGGGTGGATCGATCCCTGCCCCCTGTGGGACGATGACGGCAGCGTGTATATGGCCCACGCCTTTGCCAAAAGCCGCTGCGGCATTAAGCACAAGATCCAGCTTTCCCGCCTGGATCCCGAAACACTGGAAGTGGTGGAGGACGGCCCCATCGTGTTTGATGGCACCCTGAGCCAGCCCACCGCCGAAGGCCCCAAAATGTACAAGCGCAACGGCTGGTATTACATCTTTATCCCGGCAGGCGGTGTGGAATACGGCTGGCAGACCGTGCTGCGCGCCCGCAATGTGTACGGCCCGTATGAGGAAAAAATCGTCATGCACCAGGGGGCCAGCTCCATCAACGGCCCCCACCAGGGCGCGTGGGTCACAGCGCCGGACGGCAGCGATTGGTTCCTGCATTTCCAGGACCGGTTTGAACTGGGCCGCGTGGTACACCTGCAGCCTATGTGCTGGCACAGCGATTGGCCGTTCATCGGCCTGGAACAAAACGGCGATGGCATCGGCGAGCCGGTGACCGAGTGGGACTGCCCCAAAGGCGAAGCTGGTCCCGGCCTGCAAATAGGGGACAGCTTTACAAACGGCAAGCCCGGCCTGCAATGGCAATGGCAGGCCAACCCCCAGCCCGAAGCCTGGCTGCGCCCGGTGGCGGGGGATGCACTGCATCTGGTCTGCGGGGCCAGCGGAAGTTTGTGGCGGCAGCCCAATGTGCTCAGTCAGATGCTGCCTGCAGCGGATTTTACCGCAAACGTTACCCTTGGCCTGGCCGGGTGCGGCGCCGGAGCTAAAGTAGGGCTTAGCGTGATGGGGCAGAAATATTCCGCCATTGAGCTCTGCCGCACCGCGCAGGGCTGCACCGTGCAGTTGGTACAGGGCATGGTGAAAGACCTTGCCCCCACCGGCGATGCAGAAGAAACGATCCTTGCCGAAAAAATGGTTGACACGGATGAAATAACCGTTACAATGAAAATGACGGCTGCCAAGCAGGTGCAGTATGCCCTGCTGGCAGCAGATGGCACCGCAGTGCCGCTGGGGGGAGCCCAACCCGTTGCCAAGGCAACCTGGACCGGCGCGCGCCTGGCCCTGTACGCCCGCGGCGGCACCAAAGGGGATGCTGCCTGCATCAAGCAGCTGAACATTACATTTTAGCCGGGCTTTTGGCGGCAGAACACCGCAGATGCCCGCGGCAAAAAGGAGAGCAAACTGGCAATGGCAAGTGTTACCATCCGGCTGAACAGCATTGGTGAAGTGAAAGAGTTTAACCGCATTGCGGCCACTGTGCCCGGAGATGTGGACCTGCATTCCGGGCGCTACTGCGTGGATGCAAAATCCATCATGGGTATTTTTGCCCTGAACCTGGCGCGCGAACTGACGGTGGACAGCCCAACCCTGAGCGAGGAAGAACTGCACAAAAAGTTTGCGGCCTTTTTGGCGGGCTAAGGCGTATCTGAAAACCAAGAAAATGACGGATACTTCGCAAACACAAGCAGGATTTAAGGCTTTTTAATGTAAAATCCGGCTGTGTTTGTAGAAATAGACGATATTTTTGACTTTTCAGATACACCCTAACATAAAACAGGGCGGTTCACACAGAGCCGCCCCTTTTTTGTGTAGAAGATGCGCGACACTTTAGGCAACACCGCACAATTCCCGCCTTGCGGCTTAAGCACCGCTCCGGCGGCTGCGGCACGGCATCTGCGTTGCCAAAATGCTCGATAATACACAAAGTATTATCTGCGCTTTTGGCTTAGCATCTGCCGCACCTCACTCGCCGTATCGGCACTTAGAATTGTGCGGTATTGCCTAAAATCTCCGCTCTGCGCGTTTTCTTTGTAAAATAACGGTGCCCCCGCCCTATGCAGTTCATTTACCGCACGGGCGGGGGTGTTTTGTTGTCATTCCGTAGGGGCGCACACCATGCACCCATCCGTTTTATATCATCACACTACAGCGCTTTCTCACAAAGCACACCATGTAATAGCGCCATTTTATGGCCAGCCGTTACCCATTTGTAGGGGCCGCTGCTCACCTCTTTCCGAAAAACGCAATAAAAATGCTGTCTTTCTCCACATCAGGGAAAGGCAGCATTCTTCTTTATCCGTTCAGATCTTCGCCGTTGCTGGCAATCACATTTTTATACCATCCAAAGGACTTTTTCCTGTACCGTGCCGCCGCCCTGTTCGAGTACCGGGAAAAGCACCAGTGATCCTGCCGGGCTTTATTTTGCCTGTGCGCCCTCTGGGAAGATGATCTTGTTCACAAAGAAGAAGATCACCATGGAAATGCCGCCATTGAGCACGGTGGTGCCAATGTTGTAGATGAAATCCGGCACCAGCAGGCCCGCGACCGCCACCCACACGCAGTTGATGGAGTTGACGATGCAGGTGATCAAGCAGAACGCCACCACATACCAAGCGATCTGCTTGGCCAGGTTGCCCTTGCTGCGGAACACAAAGTTGCGCTGGATGGGAAAGTTTATGCATTCTCCCACCACCATGGCAACCATGTAGGCGCAAAAGTACGGCAGACCGCCATGGGCGGAATCATACCCCAGGATGTTCCACTGGAAGGTTTCGCCAAACAGCGTGACCGGGATGCCCGGCCAGCCAAAATCCACCACCGGCAGGCTGCTGAACGCCGCCGGCAAAAATTGCAGCAGCAGGTATTTGAACACCGTAACCAGGTTGGATACGATCACAAACAGTCCGCCTTCGCGCACCCACTTGGCTGCGGCGGGGTGTTTTGCCGCAAAATTATTCCATAGCTGCATAAATAGCCCCTCTCTTTCCTCAGCTGTTGCGCAGGCGCTGTTCCAGCTGTGCGTTCAGTACCAGGTTTTTCACGGCTTCTATGATCACCCGCACAAGGCCGATGATCCAGAATCCCTGTAATTCCATCACAATGCCATCCACCATGCCCATGCTGATGGCACCGCTGGTCATTTTGGCCAGGGCACGCAGCGGCATGTTGTACTGGAACAGCACATTCAGATCCGGCTTGCCGCGCTTGTAGCTGGCGTTCAGCAGTGCGGTAAGCACCAGCCAGATCAGCCAGCCCAGCGGGCTGCGGCTGTGGTTCAGCTCGCCCAGGGTCATGTTGCGGTCAATTTTAACTTTTCCCTGCTGCACCGGGCGGCCCAGCAGGGTAGCCCATTCGTCATCCGGCACGTTCTGCACCTTGCCGCTGGTATAGTGCGGCAGATGCTTGCCCGCATAGGGGTTGGGTGCGCCGGTACCGGCCACTTCCACCACGGCGGTCAGGCGGATGTCCGTACTGGACGCGCCGACCCGCAGCTCATAGCTGCCGCCTTCCACTTCCCAGCTGTCGGTCTTGGTGTTCCAGTAGCGGAATGCCTTGTCGTCCAGCGGGATGGTCACGGTCTTGCTTTCGCCGGGCTGCAGCTGCACCTTGGCAAAGCCTTTCAGCTCCTGTGCGGGGCGGAACACTTCTGCCCCGGGTTTTGCCACATACAGCTGCACGATCTCTGCTCCGGCGCGCTTGCCGGTGTTGGTTACGGTCAGGGTCACGCCATTGGACGCGGCCTGCAAATTGCTGTAGGCAAAGCTGGTGTAGCTTAACCCATAGCCAAAGGGGAATGCCACCGGCACACCGGCGGTCTGGTAATAGCGGTAGCCGACATACAGCCCCTCGCGGTACTGCACCATGCGGCCCGGCCCGGCAAAGTTATCCTTGGCGGGGGTATCCGCATAGGCGTTGACCCAGGTTTCGGCCAGCTTGCCGCTGGGGTTCACTTTGCCGGTCAGCACATCCAGCATGGCGCCCGCCCCCGCCTGGCCGCCCAGCGCACCATACACCAGGGTACGGCAGTGTTTGAGCCACGGGGTTTCCAGCGAAGCCCCTGCGCTGAGCACCACAATGGTGTTGGGGTTGGCCTGCTGCACGGCCTTTAACAGTTCGATCTGGTTGTCCGCAAGGCGCATATCGCCGCGGTCCAGACCCTCACTTTCCTTGATTTCATCCAGCCCCAGGCAGAGCAGCACCACTTCGGCCTTTTGGGCCAGGGCTACAGCCTCGGCCTGTTTGGCGGCATCCGGTTTGCCCTGGCGGTCAAAGCCGGGGGCAAAGCCCACGCTGGCCAGGCCGCTCTCTTTCAGGCAGTCCAAAAAGGTATCCACCTTGATGGAGTTGACCGCGCTGGAGCCAGCGCCCTGGTACCGCGGTGTCTGGGCAAAGTCGCCGATCACGGCAACTTTTGCGCCCTCGGCCAGCGGCAGCAGGTCGTTCTCGTTTTTCAGCAGCACAATGCTTTCGGCTGCGGCGCGGCGGGCCAGGGCATGGTGAGCGTCCGCATCAAAGGTGCGGCTGTGGGACTGCACGGCGGCATGGGTATCAAACACCAGCGTCAGCAGCTCGTCCAGCCGGGCGTCCACATCCGCTTCGGTAATTTTGCCGCTCTGCACAGCCTGCATCAGCTCGCGCACCGCGTCCCCGCCGGGGGCGGGCATTTCCAGCGTGGAGCCGTTCTGCACGCCCAGGGCATGGTCATTGCTGCCGCCCCAGTCCGTTACCACCGCGCCGTCAAAGCCCCACTCCCCGCGCAGGATGTCCATTAACAGGTGGCGGTTCTCGTTGGCGTAAGTTCCGTTGATGAGGTTATAGCTGCTCATGATGGTCTTGGGCTTTGCTTCCTTGACCACGATCTCAAACCCGGTCAGGTACAGTTCCCGCAGCGTGCGTTCATCCACCACGGAATCCGACGCCATGCGGCGCAGTTCCTGGCTGTTGACGGCAAAGTGCTTGGGGCAGGCCGAAATACCGTTGGACTGGATGCCCCGTACATAGCTCGCGGCCATTTTGCCGGAAAGATACGGATCCTCGGAGAAATACTCAAAATTGCGGCCGCAGAGGGGGCTGCGCTTGGTGTTCAGGCCCGGCCCCAGCAGCACGGCAACTTCCTGCGCGGCGGCTTCTTCGCCCATGGCCTGGCCGATCTGCTCGCCCAGGGCGGGGTCCCAGCTGCACGCCACAGTGGCTGCCGTGGGGAAGCAGGTGGCCGGAACGCTGGGGTTCAGCCCCAGGTGGTCCGCCGCGCCCGCCTGCTTGCGCACGCCGTTGGGGCCATCGGATAGGGTGATGGACGGCACACCTGCCTTGGGGCAGCCGCGCGTGGTGAAGGTGCCCGCGCCCGAAAGCAGTGCGCATTTTTGTTCCAGATTCAGTTTTGCGATGATTTCAGCGTTTTTCAAGGGGGACGCACTCCTTTTTTTATAAGGCAATACCGCGCAATTTCAAGTCACGGTCATGCGCTTGCATTGTGCGGTATTGCGGGGGTTATTCTTATGCGTTCTTGTTTTCGGCCTTGGCAACCTTCGCGGCCTTGTACAGCTTGACATCACGGACAATGCCGCGGATCGCCAGTGCAAACAGTGCCACGGCAACAAGGTCGATCAGAGCAACAAGGTGACGCCAGCCGAGCACAGCGGGCTTAAAGTCGTGGCGCAGCGCGGCGGTATCGCCGATGCTCTCGGCATAGTCGCGGTTGGTCACACGGACATGCAGGTACATGTAAAGGGCCTCCTTGGCGGCACGGCGCAGCGCCTGCATATAGCTGTTGGAGCCGGTCTCGCAGGAAAGCTGGCCGCCCATCATGCCGGACATCCAAAGGCTGCCGCCTGCACGCAGGGCCTGATCGCCGTTCATGTAGCTGTGGTGGTCGCAGTAGTCGGTGATAACAGCGCCGTCAAAGCCCCACTCGTCGCGCAGGATGCCGGTCAGCAGCGCCTCACTGCCGCCTGCCCAGACTGCGCCGATGCGGTTGTAGCTGCTCATCAGACCGACAGCATCGTAATCCTCGACCAGCATCTGGAAGGGGCGCAGGTAGGTTTCGCGCAGGGTCTGCTCGGTCATCCATGTGTAGACGGAATCGCGGTAGATGCCGCTCTCGCCATCGTTGCAGATGAAATGCTTGACATAGGTGTAAACACCGGCATCGTTGGCGCCCTGCACGGTGTTGCCGCAGATGACGCCGGACAGCAGGCTGTCCTCGGAATAATACTCATAGTTACGGCCATTGAAGGGGCTGCGGTGCATGTTGGTGGCAGGGGCATACCAGCCGGTGTAGCCGTTCTGCAGCGCCTGCGTGCCGATGGTGCGGCCCTCCTGCAAAGCAAGATCGGCGTTCCATGTCTGGGCCAGCGTGCTGGAGCTGGGGAAGCCGGTCCCGGCACCCATGCCGGTAAAGCCGCCGATCTGGGCGGGGCCGTCGGCATCCTTGCTGCGCACCTTGCCGATGCTCTTAAGCTCAAACAGACCGCCGTAGCCGTTGACAAACAGGTTTTCCATCTCCTCCACAGTCAGCTGATCCAGCAGGGCATCCCACTGCGGGTCGTTGAAGTCAGCGCCCAGCTGGTAGCCCAGCTCGGTAGTCTTGCCGTTATCCTCGATCTTCAGGCCGTTCTTGGCACCGGTGGTGATGGCCTCATCGGCCTCGTTGATGTAGCCGTTCGCCATGTCGGCGGTGTAAAGGTTCAGCGCCTTGACGTTGTCGGTCATGGCACGGCTGGGGGTGCAGGCCTTGGGGAAGGTGTCCGCAAAGTCGGCGCGGGTCAGGTAGGTGATGTTCTGTTCGGAATCGCTGCCGTCAAGGCTTACGCCGTCAATGGCATCGCTGCCGGTGAACTTGTTGGAAACAGGTTTGCCGGTAACCGTATCCTCGGCATACTGCACACCTGCGGGCAGGCTGCAAGTAATCGTTGCGTTGGCATCATCGTCCACATTGTGGGCATCATGGCGCACGGTAAAGATGTAGTCGCCTGCATCCAATTCATAACCGGTAAAGCCGTTGTGGTTGGCATCATATGCGTCATAGCTGGCCATATCAGAAACGGGCACAGTCAGGGTAACTTCTTCGCTCTCGCCGGGGGCCAGTTCCTTCGTCTTGGCGAACGCACCCAGTTCGACGCTGGATTTTTCAATCTCACCCGCGGTGTACGGGGCGGTGTAGTACAGCTGAACAACATCCTTGCCTGCGCGGTCACCGGTATTGGTAACCGTAACTTTTACGGTCACGCTGCCATCTTTTGTCAACGTACTGCCATTGGCGGAAGCATCGGTAACTTTCCAATCAAAGCTGGTGTAAGACAGGCCGTAACCGAACGGATACTGCACAACGCCATTGTAGCCAATGCCATATTCGTTGCTTACATTGTCCCAATAGCCCTCAGTATCAGCCGTTTCATACCACTTATAGCCGATGTAGATACCCTCGGCATAGTCTACATACGAAACCTGCTCATAAGCATACGGGGTATCCAGGTTGCCGGTGGTCGTACCGTCTGCTGGGTAGAGGCCATCAGCATCGGTATAAGCACCTACACCTTCCATGCCAGCATTGGCATAGCTGGCAGCAGTGGTCAGGTCATAAGCCCAGGTATCTGCCGTGCGGCCGCTGGGCTCTTTGTCGCCCCACAGCACTTCCGGCACTGCAGTTGCACCTTCGGAACCAGACAGACCAACCAGCAGGCAGGCATCAACGCCGAGAATCGTTTCGATCTGGCCCAGTTCCATAACGTTGGTAGAGTTGACAAGAACAACCACATAGGCATAATTAGCGCCAACATAGTTCAGCAGGTCTTCTTCCTCGGTGGTCAGTTCCAACATTGTGCGGGTATCGTCAACAACAATGTCACCGCCCTTTTCGGTGCGCTTGTACTGCTGTTTGGTCGCATCGTTGCTTTCGCCTGCCAGGCGGCCAATAACAACGATTGCTGTATCAGAGTAGTTCTTGGCGTTGTCAAGCATCGCCTGCGTGTAATAGGTCTGGTTGTTAATATCAGGCTCATACAAGCGGCCAGACTGTTCAGGCCAACTGTTCAGTGTACGGGTGTATTCACGGCCTGCCTGGAAATCCTTGTACATATCGGTCAGTTCTGTATTGTACTCAACACCATAAGCGGTCAGTGCTGCCAGCAGGTCCGTATTAACAGTGGACACACCGCCGGAACCAGAGCCGCCGCCCAGCCATGCAGTGGAAGCCCAGCCGAACACATTAACTTTCTTGGTATCTGCGTTCAGCGGCAGGGTGTTATCGTTGTTTTGGAGCAGAACCGTGCCTTCTGCTTCAACATCAGCGGAAAGAGCTTCCGCTTTCGCTTTCGTGTCCGCAATCTCGGTTTCAGTATAGTGTCCACTGGGCGCACCGATGAAACTATCAATGATTGTAGACATCGTTGACAGGAAATAGGTGCCGACCATCGCAGCGACCAACAGGATCGCCGACAGCACCAGCCCGATTCCGTGCAAGACGGGATGCGGCTTACGAACTTTAGCTTGCTTTGCCATTTGCATTCTCTCCTCTTTTATAGTTCAAAAGCTGATACTATGCTTTTGCATTGACTATATTGTAGCAGGCAAGCACACTTTCCGAACGCTTTTTGCATAAACTGCCTGTTTTGGCACACACTTTGCAAATTCTCTAAAAAACGCAAAAAATCCGTTGTGATTTTGTACAGTTCAGATCATCACTTATTTGTGTAAATTGCTAAACTCTCTTTCATCGCAGGAGTAGGCACAAAAAATACCCGAAGCTACCACTTCGGGTATCATTATTATTTCTGCGGCAGCAGCACCCGCAGCGTAAACCACTCATTCTCCCAGTGCAGCGTCATCGTTCCACCGCGCTTTTCGGCGGCGGCGCGCACACCGCGCAGGTCGCTGCCGCCATGGGTGTTGCGGCGCGGCAGGCCGTCCGCGCCCAGCTCCACTTCCTGCGCGCAGTAGTTTTCAAACCGCAGCATCACAAAGCCGTTCTGGGCGTACACCGCCACACGGATCAGCCGCTTTTCGTGGTCGGGCTCGGTCTCTACGCTCTCGGTCGCATTGTCCAGCGCCGTACCCACAATCGTGCAGATCTCCCCTGTTTCCAAAAAGTCCAGCAAATGCCCGTCCGCCACGCAGGTCATCGTGATGTGGTACTGCTGACAGTACAGGCTTTTGGCCGTCAGCAGGGTGTCCAGCACCGGGTTGCCGGTCTTCTTCTCCGCCTCGCACTGGCGGATGCCGCTTTCCATGGCCGCCAGCGCCACATCCTGCTTGGCGTGGTCCCGCTCCGCCCGGATGGCCGCAATCTGCATTTTCAGCTCGTGGTAGCGCCGGTTGATCAGGCGGATGTTCTCCTTGCTCTGCTTGTACTGCTCATACTGGCGGTGCAAAACGCCGTCCAGCTCCGCCAGCTCGCTGTGCAGGGCGGCTTCGCGCAGCTGCTCGTGCTGCACCGTCAAAATCAGCACCCCGGCCAGGTCCACCAGCGTGCGGATGTAAAACATGTTCATGTTGGCTTCGCTGCCGTTGGCAAAGCTCAAATTGCTCACGGCAAATGCGGTCAGCGCCATGACCACCGCCACAAAAGTTCCTGCGGGTGTTATTTTCAGCTTCCCGGCCGGGCCGGGGCGGCGGTTCTCCACAAACAGCATGGCGGTAAAAATGCCGCCGTACACCACCGCCAACAGCAGCAGCGAAAGCGGCTCCGCCCCGCCGCGCTGCGGCCACAGCACGCAGTGCAGCTGCCATTCCACGCTGGCCGCCAGCTCCGCCAAAATAAAGGCTCGCGCGCACACATAACCCGCTTCCAGCAGCGTAATGCTGCGTGTGACCCACAAAAACAGCAGCATGGAAAGAATCGCCATTGCCATGCAGGGGATCCACCACGCCAGCGGAACTTTCCCCGTGGCCTGCAAAAACGCCCCCAGCAGCACCGCCCAACCGGCTTCTACGCCCCAGATCACGCGCTGGTTCATCCGCGGCGGCAGTCTGTGCGCATACAGCAGCACCGCCAGCACTTCCGCCAATGCGGTGTACAGGCGGGGGATATCCGGCAGTGTCGTCATTGGCCCGCACCCCCAATATAATCCGCCAGCCCCGCCATAAAGGCCTTGCGCCGCGGGCGGCTGATCTGCAGCGTATACGGGCCAACCTGCACCATATCCTGCTGCACGCCGGAAACCTGCGCCAGATTGACCAGATACCCGCTGTTGCACCGTGCAAATGCCCGGCCCACCAGCTTTTCCTCATAGTTTTTCAGAGTGCCCGGCACCATAAAATCTTCTTTTTCGGTGTAAAAATGCACCTTGTGGCCTTCGCTTTCCAGGTAATAGATTTCCGCCGCGTCCAGCCGCCGCATGCCGCCGTCCACCGTCACAGCCAGATAATGCCGCTCCCGCTTTTCCAGCTGTCCCAGCGCCTTTTGCAGCTGCTGCGAAAACGCAAAGTAGGGCACCGGTTTCAGCACATAATCCAGCGCCCCAACGGCATATCCGCGGATGGCATACTGCGCCATGTTGGTAATGAACACGATCAGCACCCCGCCGTCCCGCTCCCGAATGCGGCGGGCGGTCTCCATGCCGTCCAGGTGCTTCATCTCCACATCCAGAAAGATGATGTCGAACTGCGGGCGGTAATCTTCCAGAATTTCCATCCCGTCCGCAAACTCCGTTACCTCAAACGGCGTGCCGTACTGCCGGGTGTACCGCTGCACATACCCCGCCAGCTGTTCCCGCACCGCCGCCTCGTCCTCCACAATCGCAATCCGGGTCATCTGCTGTTCCCCCTTTCTCAACACCACACTGCGGCCCCGCACAGTCCACATCTGGTGCGGCTTCTTAAGGTGTATCTGAAAACAAAGAAAATGACGGATATTTCGCAAACACAAGCAGGATTTAAGGCAAAGAGCCGCAGGAATCCTTTGTGGATTCCAAGGCTTTTTAACGCAAAATCCCGCTGCGTTTGTAGAAATAGACGATATTTTCGCCTTTTCAGATACACCCTGGGATAGGGGGTTGAGCGTTTCATTAGGATCGGCGGGTAACTTTTATTTTGCGAGTGGGTGGTTCGAACGGGGGAACATTCTGGATTTTTGGTGGGTTGGAATGATGGTCTGGGATGGATTTTTGTGCAGGGTGGTAGGACGGAATTTTCCCCTGCGGATTATGATATCCCACACATCCACCCCATAAACAACCTGTGGGGCGGGATTTTCCCTTCCCGCCGCGGAGAACCTTGTTGGTTTGTGTTGTGCCCGCTAAAATATTTGCAGGAGACGATGCTTCTCTTGAGGGCAGTTCCCCGCGGGGTGGAAAGATGCCGCGGAGCGGCGGAGAGGACCGGGCGCTGTTTACACCTGTCACCACAAATGCTTGAAGGGTGAATTCCACAGGCTGCCTCTAGGGTGTATCTGAAAAATTCATGTTTTTATGCTGCCCGATTTCCGCGGCGTCCGGCAGTCATTTTCTCCTTGCTACTAACCATTCCGCATTTATTTTGACTGTCTTTCGCCGATGCGAAGGTAATAGGCAATACCGCATAATTCTAAGTGCCGATACGGCGAGCGAGGTGCGGCAGATG
>OJSB01001637.1_pt1 | contig 15111 bp, 11 predicted proteins | sample 1599331 | NCBI WGS metagenome assembly OJSB01 (sample SAMN04168657, study PRJEB22393) | human gut metagenome | biome: human gut microbiome; feature: stool | host: Homo sapiens | collected 2014-03-20
CCCTTGTCATGGGAGCTGCACTGCACGAATGTCTTCTGCTTATATGGAATCAGCTCAATCAGCTTTTTCGGACAGGCTTCGATGCATTTTCCACATGCTTTACATGCTTCTTTGTCTACAACCGCAATCCCGTTCTCCACGTGAATGGCATCAAACGGACAGGCCTTCACACAGCTTCCGAATCCAAGACATCCATAAGAACATCCTTTTTGTCCTCCGTCCTGCATCAGATTCGCCATCGTACAGTCTTTAATTCCGTAATATTCATATACATTTGATGCATTCTCGCAGGTTCCGGCACATTTCACAAATGCAACCTTTCGTTCCTGACTTCCTGCGCTCTGTCCCATGATTGCTCCGATCTTCTCAGCGACAGGTGCGCCTCCGACCGGACATCCGCCAACTTCGGCTTCTCCCTTTACAATCGCAGCTGCAAGACCGGAACAGCCCGCATATCCACAGCCACCGCAGTTATTTCCCGGAAGCTCTGCCAGAATGGCTTCTTCTCTTTCATCTACTTCTACTGCAAACTTTTTGTCTGCAAGTCCGAGGAAGATACCAATGAATAAACCAGTACCGCCTACAATGACTGCAGCCAAAATAATTCCTGTCATACTCATGTTACTCTTCCTCCTATATCAATCCTGAGAATCCGAAGAATGCAATCGCCATCAATGTAGAAGTCAAAAGCACGATCGGCATTCCCTTAAAGGACTCCGGAATATCATTGTATTCCATTTTCTCTCTGATTCCTGCAAGAAGCACGATAGCAATCAGGTATCCGACACCTGTTGCAAATCCGTTTACTACACTTTCCAGGATATTATATCCGCCCTGCACGTTGTTAAGAGCTACACCAAGCACTGCACAGTTTGTTGTGATCAGCGGAAGATACACACCAAGTGCCTGATACAGGGAAGGCATTGTCTTCTTAAGGAACATCTCTACAAACTGTACCAGCGCCGCGATCAGCAGGATGAATACGATAGTCTGCAGATAAGTCAGGTTCGTAGGAACCAGGATAGCATTGTAAATAATACCTGTCACAAAAGATGACAGTGTAATAACGAAAATGATCGCACCGCCCATGCCGGCTGCTGTCTCAACACTCTTGGAAACACCAAGGAAAGGACAGAGGCCAAGGAACTGGCTGAGGACTACGTTATTTACAATCGCTGAGCTTACAAGTATGATCAAAAGTTCTTTCATAATCCATTACCCCCTTTTTCCCTTACACATGGTATTGCCACAGGCTGCACAGCTTCCGCCGCAATCAGGATTACTTGGATCAATGCCACGTTTGGCTGCACCGATTTTGAATTTGTTCTGTAATGCAGAAAGCGCTGCCAGAACAAAGAATGCTCCGGGTGCCAGGATAAAGATTGTGATCGGTTCATAACCAGCCTTACCTGCTGTAGCATCTGCCAGAGGAAGGATCTGATGTCCGAACAGAGAACCTGCGCCGATCAGCTCACGTACTGCACCGATACAGGTGATACTTAAGGTAAATCCAAGACCCATACCAATACCATCAAACATAGAAGATATCGGATTATTCTTAGCTGCAAAAGCTTCGGCACGCCCCAAGACAATACAGTTCACAACAATCAACGGAATAAAAAGCCCCAGTGTGGCATACAATCCCGGAACATAAGCCTGCATCACCATCTGCAACAAAGTCACAAAGGAAGCAATAACTACAATAAATGACGGAATACGCACCATATCCGGAATCAGATTTTTGATCAGCGAGATAACGACGTTAGAACAAATAAGTACAAACATCGTAGCCAGTCCCATACCCATACCATTAATGGCAGAAGAGGTAGTTCCCAAGGTAGGACACATACCTAACAGGAGCACAAATATGGGATTCTCTTTGATAATCCCATTCATCAATACTTTAAAATTATTCATTTCTTAATACTCCTTTCTTAATTAGCACTGATGGGTTCAGTAGGTTCAACAACTTTTTGTGTAGCACCGGTAGTTCCATTGGTGTCATCATTACCCTTGTAAGCGGCATAAGCAGCATTCACTGCATTAAGAAATGCACGTGAAGTAATGGTCGAAGCAGTAATAGCATCTATCTGACCACCGTCTTTACTCACTTTCAATGGAGCTTCACCCGGATTCATTCCCTTAATACTTCCTTTACCACCTTCCTTAAACCAGTCAGCGGCTTTAGAGCCCAATCCCGGAGTTTCTACATGAGATAGTAAAGAGTAATCATAGATCTTACCATCGGCATCAAAACCTACCAGAACTTTCAATTCGCCACCAAAACCCATAGCAGTAGATTCTACAGCAGCACCTACCCACTGACCGTCTTTTTTAGCAGGATAAATAGTATATTCAACCCCATCTATAGTTTGCTTGGTAGCTTCTGCAGTAGGGTCATTATCAAATGCAGGTACAACCACACTAATAGCATCACTCAATATTTTAGCATTGGCTTCGGCTATCGGTCCTTTTGTAAGTTCATTTACGTAAGCCAGTAACGCCACCGAAATAGCAGTAACTCCGGTAAGTACCAGCAACATATTCTTTAATGATGATTCTAATTTTTTCATTTCTTCTTCGCTACCTCCCCAAAGCGTTTAGGTTTACAATATGTATTTATCAACGGAGTAAAGGCATTCATAATCAGGATGGCGAATGACATACCCTCAGGATAAGCACCGAACAAACGGATAATCACTGTCAGCAGACCGATACACACACCATAGATCAACATCCCTTTCTTGCTCATCGGAGAAGTGACATAATCCGTAGCCATAAAGATAGCACCCAACATCAAACCACCTGTAAGCAGTTGAAGCACCGGAGATACATATACTTCCGGATCTACCAGATGCATGATACCTGAGAATACAAATACTGTTGCCAATATAGAAATAGGAATATGCCAGGTTATAATTTTCTTCCAAAGCATATAAGCCAATCCCAACAGCAATGCCAAGGCACTTACTTCACCCAAGCAACCTCCATTATTACCAATCAATAAGTCAAAAGAAGAAGGCAAATCTTTTAAAGCTTCTATATTTCCACCGGCAATCTGCTTCATCAGGTTAAGAGGTGTAGCCGCCGTCGTTGCATCTGTATAAGAAGTCAACTGTCCGACAACCGGCCAGCTCGTCATCTGCACAGGGAAAGAGAGCAACAGGAATACACGGCCTGCCAATGCGGGGTTGAACGGATTACAACCCAGTCCGCCAAAAGACATTTTACCGACACCTATTGCAAACAATGCACCCAGAATAATAATCCAGATAGGCAGATTGGAAGGTAAGTTGAATGCCAGCAACACACCTGTGATTACGGCAGAACCGTCACAAATAGTCGTGGTTTCTTTCTTTAAAAGGAATTTGCCGATAGCCCATTCAAAGAACAAACAGGCAGCTACCGAAGTAGCCGTAACAATCAGCGCACCCAGTCCGAAGAAATAGAGTGATACGAGAAATGCAGGAATCAATGCAATGAGCACGCCATACATATTCTTTTTCACGCTGTCACCACCATGGACATGGGGCGAAAGTGATACTATTAATTTATTTTCCATACTTCGTTATTTTTTAGCTTGACGTGCACGGATGATCGCTCCTACTTTACCTTTACCCAAACGGCAATAGTCCAGCAACGGACGGTTTGCAGGACAGGTGAACTGGCAAGAACCGCACTCGATACAATCCATTATTCTTTCTTTCTCCATTCTCTCGAATTCGGTATGTTCAGCAAGCGCCGACAACAAATAAGGCTCCAATCCCATCGGACAAGCACCCACGCACTTTGCGCAACGGATGCAAGGTTGAATTTCACCACGCTTGGCTTCCTTATTGTTCATTATCAGAATACCAGAACTACCTTTAGCAGTTGGCACATCTGTATTTATCAACGCCTTTCCCATCATCGGGCCACCACCGATAATCTTACCTGTATCTTCGGGTAAACCACCGCAAGCATCAATCAACTGCTTCATCGGCGTACCGATACGTGCCAGGAAGTTGGAGGGTTTTGCCACCGATTTTCCTGTTACGGTAATCACACGTTCAAACAATGGCTTATTCTTCTGTACAGCTTGATATACGGCAAATGCAGTACCCACATTCTGTACCACAGCACCTGTAGAGATAGGCAATGCGCCACTTGCTACCTGACGGCTGGTGATGGCATCAATCAACTGCTTTTCACCTCCTTGCGGATATTGCACTTTCAAAGCAACCACCTCGATACCTGCATAGCTGGAAGCAACTTTTGTCATCAACTGAATAGCATCCGGCTTATTATTTTCAATACCGATAAATGCCTTATTAACCTTTACGGCCTTCATCAGGATAGATACACCTACCATAATTTCTTCTGCATGTTCCAGCATTAACTGGTGATCAGCTGTCAGGTAGGGTTCACATTCTACGGCATTAATGATCACACATTCTGCCTTGAATGCAGGCGGCGGACAAAGTTTCACTTGAGTAGGGAAACAAGCACCACCCAAACCTACAATACCGGCATCGGCAATCTTTTTCACAATTTCTTCAGAGGTAAGATTACATTCCTTCACCAAAGTTTCTGTGCGGTCAATGCTTTCTTCCCATTCGTCACCTTCTACGTCGATAAAAATAGCTGGCTTCGGATAACCGCTGGCATCGATAATCGAATCGATCTTAGCAACCTTGCCGCTGACGGACGAGTGGATGGCTGCAGATACAAAACCACCGGGTTCAGCAATCTTTGTGCCGACTTTCACCACATCTCCTTTAGCCACAAGCGGTTTTGCAGGTGCACCGATGTGCTGTCCCAGCAGAATCACAGCTTTGGCAGGAACTTCCGCCTTGATGATGGGCTGATGTGCTGAAAGTTTATTTTCGTGTGGATGAACTCCACCGATTGAAAATGTCTTCAACATACAATTCTGTATTTTAGTCGTTTATTACTTCTTGATTATTAAGCTTCCGCCTTCGGAGTTTCCACCTGAGGGGTTTCAACTACTTTCGGGGTTTCTACAGCCTTAGGAGCCTCTGCTGCTTTAGGAGTTTCTGTAGCTTTTGGCGCAGCAGCTACTTTAGCAGCAGCCGGAGCAGCACCTTCCGCCTTCGGCTTGCGCGGCGGGAAATTGAGTGCGACAATCGTGTTCTGCGGACAAACTTCCTCGCACTTACGACATGATTTACATTTGTTCGGGTCAATGTAAGCCAGATTATTCTCCAGCGTAATGGCCTCGAACGGACATACTTTCACGCACTTGCCACAACCGATACAAGCAACCGTACAAGCCTTACGCGCTACGGCACCCTTGTCTTTGTTCACGCATTGCACATAGACACGGCGTGACTTCTTACCCTGCGGGCGGATTTCAATAATATTCTTCGGGCAAGCCTTTGCACAAGCACCACAAGCCGTACATTTGGCTTCATCCACTTCCGGAAGTCCTGTTTCGGGATTCATGTGGATAGCATCAAACTGACAGGCTTCCACACAGTCGCCACAGCCCAGACATCCAAAACTACAACCTGTTTCACCACCATAAAGAGAAGCTGCAATAGCACAACTCTTCGCGCCATCGTACATATTTACACGCGGGCGATTGGCACAGGTTCCATTACATCTCACAACCGCAACCATCGGTTCGGCCGCAGTAGCATCCAAACCAAGGATTTCGGCAATTTGCGTCATGACAGGTTGTCCGCCTACCGGACAGAATTTTCCGTCCAACGAACCTGCTTTTACACAAGCATCGGCAAAACCACTACAACCCGGGTAACCACATCCACCGCAATTTGCTTGAGGCAACACCTCTCCTACCTGTGCAATTCGCGGGTCTTCGTACACGGCAAATTTCTTGGAAGCGATATACAGAATAGCAGCCGAAACCAGCGCTATAGCCCCCAATGAAATCACTGCAATCAGAATTACATTCATAAATTAGTTATTTATTTAATTATTTGTTTTTAATGTTCTAATAGTTAGTCTATCGGCTTTATGGAAAAAGAGAACTTTTTCCCCATACGTGTTTTATTCAGCCATAATATATAATAGTAAGGTATAAGGAGAGCTAACGAACAAATCGCAGAGAGAAGTTCGTCGTTCCAGATAGCCATAAATATAAAAAGAGAAATAATCAGAACACAGAAAGGTATTATAAAGGCCAGTAACACCGCCATCATCCCCATGGATAGTTCTCCGAAGACGATTACCCGGTCACCGGGTTGGTAGGAAGATGCATCATTACTGATTACATCGATCATTTTTTCTTTGGTATCAGCTGAAGCACAATGTCCCTTAGCGCTACACGCTGCACAAGCTGACGTTTGGACAATTCTCACCATAACATGAGAACCGTTTATGTTTTCCACAATACCTTGATGTTTTATAATATCTGCCATTTTGCAAACTGTGCATTACAAATTGCGGCAAATTTACGCATTATTTGTGAACTGCAAGGCTTTCACCTACTTTTTTATGTGTACGCTAACGCACTTTTTCCCGTTTTAACTGTTTTTCTTCGCATTTTTCACAGGAAAAGTCAAAAAAGCTGTTTTAAAACACGGATTGATATATCACTTTGCACCCTCATTTAAAGCAAAGCAGAGAATCTATCTGTTAATATTAAATAAGGAGTAGAGCCTTTGGTAAGTACAAAATGACAAAATGATATTTATAAATAAGGCTGCCTCCATTAAAGGAAGCAGCCTTATTTACTACATCATATATCAAGTATCTATAATTACCACTTATAATTGATACCAAAACTCAGAATCTCATTCACCTGGAAGTGACTGTCTCCTGTAGTCGGCTTGCTACTGTCATCATAACGTGCATGTACATACAGTTTTGTAGAAAGATAACGGTTCAATATGAAATTGATCGTATTTTCCCACTCAACACGAGTCCACTCGTAGCTGGTCAGATAATTCAGACGGGAATTCAGTACGATGGAAGGAATAATAGTCCAATTCAATGTCGGTTGTATTTGCGAACCCCAGTTATGACGCACGCTCTTGCCTTCCTCCAGACCAAAATCCACTTCATTTACATCTTTATTACCTATATACCGCATCGTCCAAGTCAACGGAGCTATAAAGACAGACAGATTAAACTTTTTCTTATTCAGTTTGTAGTCCATACCGACACTGGTGGATAAATCCGCCGGAGCAAAGAAAGCTGAGACTAACTTTTCACTGTTCGCTTTATAACCATGACAGAACTGGGTTTTAAATTCTGTTGAAATGGTATAGTACCAATTAGAAGCTGCCTGAATACCCATTTTACTATACAAGCGTAACAGGTCAGTGTTTACCAGATAATCGTGATACTTGTCCGAAGGAGTGGAACCAAAACCTAACTTGGCCTCCAACATATTTTCCCATTGCACTTTCTCGCGATCATTATAATTAGCAAACAGCTGCAGATTCGCCAAGAAAGAATTTGTACTCTCACCACCTTTATACCAATTGTCAGAAATATAGTTCTGAGTAATCTGCAAAGAACCACTTCCACCCGTCACCCACCAATTGGGCTTATGGATCACAACCTCTGCATCCTCTTTTACATTGGCCATATCTTCCTGGACAAATAATTTCAGGACAGAAGGTTTAGATGAAACTTCTTTTTCAATATTATCCGTGAAACTTTTCACCTGCATTAATTCATCTTCCCATGCCACAATCTTAGGCGGATTCTCATTAGCATAAAGATATAACAGCGCACGGTCCACCACTTCATTGGCACGTTTCTTCGAAGTAAAAGGAGCTTCATCAAACAACAATGGTTCCTTTACAGAAGTTTTTGCTGTATCAAAAGGCTGGAATTTCCATTTCAATGTTGAAATGCTCTCCATGGGAGAATTATAATAAGTCAACGGGATAAACAAGCGGTAATAATCAGGATTGTCCGCAATGTAACGCTCCGGAGTGGAAGGATCATTCAGGTAATTTAATACTCCCAAATGTTTTTCATAGGATATGGAAACTGTATCCAATTCTGGGGTAGCACTTCCCGGCTTCAACTTTAAAACAAAATATTGCTTCATTAAGTCCGATAAAGTATCCGCTTGTACTACAGCCGTTTTTTCACCGGTTTTTAATACAGGCTTCACCGAATTCTGCGCCATAGCCGACGAAGAAAAAAGCACAGCGATTGCCCATAAAGATAAAAATTTATTCTTCATAACGCCCTAAAATCTATGTTTTGAGCGCAAAATTAAATTAAAATGTTTAGAAAACATAGAAATAGAGAAAGAAAAAGAAAACATGCTTTTTTTATAATTGTTTCGCCGAAACTTTATGTACTTCCTCTTTTTTTTGTAATTTTGCGCTTTTTAAGTCTCACGTGTAGACAGATAGATACACAAATGTGTACATCGCACCAAAACAAAACAATAATATTAAAAACAGTATAGCTGTGGGAGAAACAAAGTATATTTTCGTCACCGGTGGCGTTGCCTCATCTTTAGGTAAAGGTATCATCGCCTCATCCATTGGTAAATTGCTACAAGCAAGAGGTTACAAAGTAACCATTCAAAAGTTTGACCCGTATATCAATATTGACCCGGGTACTTTAAACCCCTACGAACACGGAGAATGTTATGTGACTGTAGACGGACATGAAGCTGACCTTGACTTAGGCCACTACGAACGTTTTCTTGGCATCCAGACTACAAAAGCCAATAACATCACAACCGGACGCATCTATAAAAGCGTTATCGATAAAGAACGCCGTGGTGATTATTTAGGTAAGACCATTCAAGTCATTCCTCATATCACGGACGAAATCAAACGAAACGTAAAGTTGCTGGGTAACAAATATAAATTCGATTTTGTAATTACAGAAATCGGTGGTACGGTGGGCGACATCGAATCCTTGCCATATCTGGAAAGTATCCGTCAGTTGAAGTGGGAACTGGGACGTGACGCATTGTGTGTACACCTTACATATGTGCCTTACCTCACAGCCGCCGGTGAATTGAAAACCAAACCGACACAACACTCCGTAAAGGAATTGCAGAGTGCAGGTATCCAACCGGATATATTGGTTTTGCGCACGGAACACGAATTGAGTAGCAACGTACGCAAGAAAGTTGCTTTGTTCTGTAATGTGGATGAAAACGCAGTAGTACAGAGCATCGATGCTCCTACCATCTACGAAGTTCCCATCCTGATGCAGGCTCAGAAACTGGATGAAACAATATTGAAGAAAATGGGATTGCCCGTAGGCGACACACCGGGACTGGGCCCGTGGCGTGCTTTTCTTGAACGCCGTCATAAAGCGGAAAATACAGAACCGCTGCACATCGCACTAGTTGGCAAATATGATTTGCAGGATGCATACAAATCCATCCGTGAAGCCCTGTCACAAGCCGGTACGTACAATGACTGTAAGGTATCTGTAGACTTCGTGAACAGTGAAAAGCTCACGGAAGAAAATGTAGCGGAAGCATTGAAAGGCATGGCAGGTATATTGATTGGCCCGGGATTCGGCGAACGTGGTGTTGCCGGTAAGTTCGTAGCTATCAAATATGCACGCACGCATGATATTCCGACTTTCGGTATCTGCCTGGGAATGCAATGCATTGCTATCGAATTTGCACGCAACGTACTGGGATATACTGATGCTGACTCACGCGAAATGAATGAGAAAACTCCGCATAATGTGATTGACATCATGGAAGAGCAGAAATCCATCACCAATATGGGTGGAACGATGCGTCTGGGAGCTTACGAATGTATTTTGCAAAAAGGCAGCAAGGCATACGAGGCATACGGAACAGAACACATCCAAGAACGCCACCGCCATCGCTATGAATTCAATAACCAGTATAAAACGGAGTATGAAGCAGCCGGCATGAAATGTGTAGGTATCAACCCGGAATCGGACTTGGTGGAAATCGTAGAAATACCGGAACTGAAGTGGTTTGTCGGAACTCAATTCCATCCGGAATACAGCAGTACGGTATTGAATCCCCATCCGTTGTTCGTGGCTTTCATTAAAGCATCTATCGAAAGTTTCGAGGAAAAGGAAAAAGCAAAGAAATAAGATTATTTCAATAATTATAAAATTGTAAACTAGAAATTATTCATGGATAAAAACACCATTACAGGTCTTGTTTTAATAGCAATTTTGTTAGTCGGCTTCAGTTTTCTGAGTCGCCCCAGCAAAGAGCAATTGGAGGCACAGCAGCGTTATTATGATTCCATTGCGCTGGTACAGCAACGTGAAGAAGCACTGAAAGCCAAAGCGGATGCAGCATTGGCAAATGAAAAAGATGTAGAAACTGTGGATTCTACTTCACTCTTCTTCAATGCTCTCCAAGGAACAGATTCGCTGATTACTATTCAGAACGACGTGGCTGAGTTGACCCTCAGCACCAAAGGCGGTTCCATATTCTCCGCTGTATTGAAAGAGTATATGGAGCAGGACAAGAAGACTCCTGTAACCTTATTCACCGGAAACGATGTTTCCATGAATTTCCTTTTCTATAATAAAAAGGAAACAATACAGACTAAGGACTATTACTTCACCACTGTGAACCGTACGGACAGCACTGTAACGATGCGTCTGTCTGCTGACAGTGCAAGTTTTATAGACTTCAAGTATGCATTGCATCCCAACACTTACCTGGTGGACTTCAGCATCGAAGCTAAAGGCATGGCAGATAAGTTGGCAGCAAGTAATAACTATGTAGACATCGAATGGGCACAACGCGCCCGTCAGATCGAAAAGGGTTATGTATACGAAAACCGTCTGTCTGAACTGACTTACAAGTTCATGGGTAATGGTACAGATTATTTATCAGCCAATAAAGATGATGAAAAAGAAGTACCGGAACGTCTGGACTGGATTGCTTTCAAGAATCAGTTCTTCTCTTCAGTATTTATTGCAGACACCGACTTTGAAAAAACGAAGTTAGTATCTAAAATGGAGAGAGAAGGCAGTGGATACATCAAGGACTACTCTGCTGAAATGAGTACGAGCTTTGACCCGACAGGCAAACAGCCTACACAGATGTTCTTTTACTTCGGCCCGAACCATTACAAGACGCTGACTGCACTGGACAAGGGACGCGAAGAGAAATGGGAACTGAACCGCCTGGTTTATTTAGGTTGGCCGTTGATCCGCTGGATTAACAAATGGTTTACTATTAATATCTTTGACTGGTTGTCCGGTTGGGGTCTGAGCATGGGTATCGTATTGTTACTGATGACATTGATTGTAAAAGCAGTCGTATTCCCCGCTACCTGGAAAACGTATATATCTTCTGCCAAGATGCGCGTGTTGAAACCGAAAATAGACGAAATCAACAAGAAATACCCCAAGCAGGAAGATGCGATGAAGAAGCAACAGGAGGTAATGGGAATGTACAGCCAGTATGGTGTGAGTCCGATGGGTGGTTGTTTGCCGATGTTGGTACAATTTCCCGTTCTGATTGCGCTGTTCATGTTCGTGCCAAGTGCTATCGAATTGCGTCAACAGAGCTTCTTATGGGCTGATGACCTTTCAACGTATGATGCTTTCATCAACTTCCCGTTCAATATCCCGTTTCTGGGCAGTCACCTCAGTTTGTTCTGCTTACTGATGACCGTTGTGAATATTCTGAACTCCAAGTTCATGATGCAACAACAGGATACCGGAGCAAACCCGCAGATGGCAGCGATGAAGTGGATGACCTATCTCATGCCGATTATGATGTTGTTTATCTTGAACAGCTATCCTTCAGGTTTGAACTATTACTACTTCATATCGACATTGATTAGTGTGGTGACTACTCTCATTCTGCGCAAGACTACGAATGAAGAGAAACTTCTTGCCCAATTGGAAGCCCGAAAGAAAGATCCGAAGAAAGCTAAGAAAACCGGCTTTGCCGCCCGCCTGGAGGCAATGCAGAAACAACAGGAACAGTTGTTGAAAGAGAGACAGAATAAAAAGTAAGTCTCCGCTTTTCATCACTTGATAATAAAAGCCGGGCAATTGATGTAATTGTCCGGCTTTCTTTCTCTTATAACGACTATAACTATAATTTAAATGAAAACTAAATACACCAACAAACAGATTTGGATGATAGCCTATCCGATCCTCATCAGCCTGCTGATGGAGCAAATGATAGGTATGACGGATACAGCTTTCCTGGGACGGGTAGGCGAAGTAGAACTGGGAGCATCAGCCATTGCAGGTGTCTTCTATATGGTAATATTCATGGTTGCTTTCGGTTTTAGTATCGGAGCACAGATACTTATCGCACGACGCAATGGAGAACAGCAATACAAGGAAATCGGAAACCTATTCTATCAGGGCATATACTTCCAGATAGGATTAGCTGCAGTTATGTTCATCCTTTCCTACTGCTTTTCTCCCTTGATTCTGAAACGTATCGTAGCATCGGATCATATCTACGAAGCAGCCACCAGTTATTTGAATTGGCGCGTATTCGGAGCTTTTTTCTCATTCAGTGGAGTCATGTTCCGCGCCTTTTTCCTAGGTACAACGCAGACCAAGACGCTGACGCTGAACTCTGTAGTAATGGTATTGAGCAACGTAGTATTCAACTATATACTAATCTTCGGTAAATTCGGTTTTCCGGCCCTCGGTATTGCCGGTGCTGCTATCGGTTCGTCACTTGCCGAACTGGTTTCGCTGGTATTCTTCATCCTCTATACCCGTTCTCGCATTGACTGCAAGAAGTATGGACTGGATCGTATTCCAAAGTTCTGCATGGAAGTATTGAAGCGTATGCTGAACGTCTCTTTCTGGACAATGATACAGAACTTTTTCTCATTATCCACCTGGTTCCTGTTCTTCCTCTACGTGGAGCATCTGGGCGAACGCTCACTGGCTGTTACGAATATCATCCGTAATGTATCCGGCATATTGTTCATGGTACTCATGGCATTTGCTTCTACATGCGGTTCACTGGTCAGCAACCTGATTGGTGCGGGTGAGAAAGATTGCGTGGCGGGAACCATCCGACAACACATACGCCTCGGCTACATGTTTGTATTGCCGCTGGCACTGTTGTTCTCTCTATTTCCTAAGTTGATACTGGGCATTTACACAGATATGCCGGATTTGCAGGATGCGGCAGTCCATTCACTCTGGGTGATGTGTTCCACATATCTGTTCCTTGTGCCTGCCAACGTTTATTTCCAGGCAGTATCGGGAACCGGAAACACACGCACGGCACTGGTAATGGAGTTGATAACTCTGGTCATCTACGTAGCCTATATCAGCTACATCATCCTCTATTTGAGATTGGATGTAGCTCTTTGCTGGACATCTGAAATGGTTTATTCCACATTTATTTTAATACTCTGCTGGAATTACATTAAACGCGGACGATGGCAAGAAAAACGCATATAATTTGTATATTTGTCGCAAAATAACTGTAACGAACAACCTATATGAAACAAGTAAACTTATTGCTTATGTCAGCAGCTATGACATTGGCTGCCTGCGGCGGGACAAAAGACGCAGGGCAAGCCGGAGCACCGCTCATCGAGCGGTCGGACATCCAGATTGAAGGCAAGCGCATGACTCCCGAAGCTCTCTGGGCCATGGGCCGTATCAGCGGCGTAGCCGTATCTCCCGATGAAAAGCAGATTGCTTACACGGTAGCTTACTACAGTGTGCCGGAGAACAAGAGTAACCGTGAAGTCTTTGTAATGAACACAGATGGAACAGGCAACCAACAAATCACCCGTACCCCTTGGCAGGAGAACGAAGTGAACTGGATTAAAGGCGGCACTAAACTGGCGTTCCTTTCCAATGAAGGTGGCAGCAGCCAGTTGTGGGAAATGAATCCGGACGGTAGCGGACGCAAGCAGTTGACGCAATATGATGGTGACATCGAAGGTTATTCTTTCTCCCCCGACGGTAAGAAGTTACTTTTCATTGCACAAGTGAAAACCAAACAAAGTACCGCGGATAAATATCCCGATCTGCCTAAAGCAACCGGTATCATCGTTACCGACCTGATGTACAAACACTGGGATGAATGGGTAATCGGTGCTCCACATCCTTTTGTAGCCGATTTTGATGGAAACAGCATCAGTAATATAAAAGATATACTGGAAGGAGAACCTTATGAAAGCCCGATGAGACCTTGGGGTGGCATTGAGCAACTGGCATGGAGTCCTGCCGGAGACAAGGTGGCATATACTTGCCGTAAAAAGACCGGTCTGGCTTATGCTATCTCCACCAACTCGGATATTTACATCTATGATCTTGCAACTAAGAAGACAGACAATATCACCGAAGAAAACAAAGGTTACGACACGAATCCTCAATACTCTCCCGATGGTAAATACATTGCCTGGCAGAGCATGGAACGTGACGGTTATGAAGCAGACTTAAACCGCCTCTTCATTATGAATCTGGAAACAGGTGAGAAACGTTTCGTCAGCAAAGAATTTGAATCGAATGTAGATGGTTTCTTATGGAATAAGGACTCAAAGAGCATTTATTTCATTGGTGTCTGGCATGGTGAAACGCAGATTTATAATGTAGACCTTGCTGCCAATGATAAGGTTACACAGTTGACAGACGGCATGTATGACTATGCTTCCCTTGCCTTTGCAGGAGATAAAGTAATCGCTTTACGCCATTCTATGAGCATGAGCGATGAAATCTATGCCGTATCTGCTACCCGCAACGGTGATGCTTTTGCCGAGGTAAAGCAACTGACCTTCGAAAACAAGCAGATTTACGACCAATTGGAAACGGGTAAAGTTGAAGCTCGCTGGATGAAGACTACAGACGGCAAACAGATGCTGACATGGGTAATCTATCCGCCACAGTTTAACCCGAATAAGAAATACCCTACCCTCCTATTCTGTGAAGGTGGTCCGCAAAGCCCCGTAAGTCAGTTCTGGAGCTATCGTTGGAACTTCCAGATTATGGCTGCCAACGATTATATCATCGTAGCTCCCAACCGCCGCGGTCTTCCGGGCTTCGGAGTAGAATGGAATGAGGCTATCAGTGGTGATTACGGTGGGCAGTGTATGAAGGATTATTTCACAGCTATCGACGAGATGGCTAAAGAACCGTTTGTAGACAAAGACCGTCTCGGTTGTGTAGGCGCCAGCTTCGGCGGCTTCTCCGTTTACTGGCTTGCCGGACATC
>OJSB01001712.1_pt1 | contig 14337 bp, 10 predicted proteins | sample 1599331 | NCBI WGS metagenome assembly OJSB01 (sample SAMN04168657, study PRJEB22393) | human gut metagenome | biome: human gut microbiome; feature: stool | host: Homo sapiens | collected 2014-03-20
GGCTCTGTCCATGCTGGCAAAAATCGAGGAACGGCCCGACACAAACTGCATCACTTACTTTAACCGAAACCAGAAAGGCGAACCCCTTAAATCGGCCACCATTGTAATTCGCAATCATAGCCGCATGGCTATCGGCCTGCTGTGCATCAACTTTTACATGAACACCTCGGTGTTTCAATTTCTGCAGAGTATGACTCCGCCCGCCGCACAGACTCCGGATTCTCCCGTGGAGGAGAGCTATGTAGAGAATGTGGATGAACTGATTGTCCAGGCGGTGACCGAAGCCAGCCAAAAGGTTCAGAACGACAGCGCCATTTCAAACGCCAACAAAAACAAAGAGATTGTCAGTATCCTTTACCAGAGGGGAATCTTCAACCTGAAAGATGCGGTCGTCAAGGTCGCTGGCCTCATGGGTATCTCCAAGAACACGGTTTATATGCATGTACGCAATCTCAATCACGGCTGAAAAAGGCTGGAACCGGTTTGGTTCCAGCCTTTTTTATAATCAGGGCTTTTTGTGGAGAATCGCGCCGTCCGGGCCCTCATAAATCCGGTCCCACCCGGTCAGGATCGATACGGTCAGCACAACAAAGAGGACCATGGGATAGAACGCCCCACTGAAAATCTGCAGCGGGGTCACCGCAGGCAGATAGGAGTACTCCTCCAGCAGCGGCTCAATGGACGAGGCCGAGATGAAGATGAAGGCGCTGATAAAAGGGAGGATTGCGGGGAAGGTGTTGGCGTAGCCTGTCAGGAAATTGGCGCGCCGGTAGGGGTGAATCTGGTGTCTGGCGCCCAGCTCATCAGCCACGGAGCCGAAGGTAAGTACCGAGGCGCTGGTCACACCTCCCACCAACAGGGTGGTAAGCATGGAGCCCAGCCCAATGAGCAGCTCAGCCCCGCGGGCCGTGCGCGCAAACCGGCTGTTGCAGATGCCTTGAATCATGCGCTCCATCGTGCCGCTCTCGTTGAGTACGCCCATGGCGCCGAACAGGGCCATGCAGAACAGGCAGATACCGATCATGCCGGTAAAGCCGTTATAGATAAAGCCGGTGGCCGCGCCGTTCTCCACCCCCAGGATGTCAGAGGGGCCGAAGGTACCGGAGAGCAGGCCCACGGCAATGCCCGAGACGAGGCCCGCCGTGACGGCCTTGAAGATATCGCGGGTGCGGATCGACACAAACAGCAGGACGGCCACTGGGATGAGCATGATGAGGCCCTTGGGATCCATGTTGGCCTGAAGGATCTCATCCGCCCCTTCCATGACTGCGCCGCTGCCGCCGCCGAATACGGCGAAGAGTACCAACGCGATGCCGCCGGCGATCAGGGCGTATTTCAGGCGGTAACCCACCGTGCCGGCGATATCGGCATAACCCTCATTGGTTCGGAACCGTTGGTTGGTTGTGGATGCAATGGTCACATCAGAGATGGGGGCCAGGTTATCGCCGAAAATTGCACCGGAGAGGATCGCGCCCGCCAGGATTGCGGGGTGGCTGCCCAGCAGGATTCCCGCCGGATACAGGATGGGAAACACCGTGGTCAGGGTCCCGATGGAGGAGCCGGTAGCCGTGGTAATCAGACAGGCGGCCAGGAATGTAAAGGCCGTAAAGATGCTGCCCGGCATACCGACCATGTGTGCCATCCAGACAAAGCCCTGGGATACCCCGCTGATGGCCATCAGCTTGGTAAACATACCAATGACCAGCAGGATCACCACAATACTTACGGAGGTGGAGCTTCCGATTCCACGCAGCACCGCATCCCAGTAGGCACCATAGGTTTTGCAAAACAGCGCGCCTATCAGCAGCCCCAGGAAGCCGCCCACCGCCAGGGCGTTCATATCAAAGACCTTGTAGCCCACAAAATAGACCACACAGAATACCAGGAAAATAAGCATGGGTACAACGGACCACCACTGTCCGCCCCGGAACTCAACCGGATATCTCTTTCTCTCTTCCATTGCTCAGGAAACCCCCTTCTCCTTTCCCAGCTTCATGAGTGCGGCTTTGACACGCTCCAGTGCCGCCACCATCTGCGCGTCCTCCCGGAAGGCTCCGAATACAATCCGCAGGTGTCCCTCCCCTTGTGCGCCGTACGGGGTGCCGGCGTTCACCACCACGTTGGCCTCCTTGATGATGTAGGCGTTGACCTCGTCGGCGGTGCCGAGCCGGGACACGTTCACCCAGCAGAGGAAGGTGCTCTCCGGCATGGCCATGGACACACCGGGAATGGAGTTGAAGATCTCATAAACGATTTTGCGGCGGCGGTCAAAGATGCGGTTGTACTCCTCCAGGAAAGAGGCATCCTTCAACGCAGCAATGGCTCCCAGTTGAGAGGCGGTGTTGGTGGCTCCGATCACGCTTACGGCGCTGCCATAGTACACATCCATGATGTGGTCGTCCGCCACGATGTAAGCCACCCGGTAGCCGCTGAGCGCCATTCCCTTGGAGATGGAGCATACCGTGACGGTGCGTTCCCACATGCCTGGCAGGGACGCAAGGGTGACAAACTCCACCCCGTCGTACACCGAGTCCTCAAACGCTTGGTCGCACACCACAATCAGGTCGTTCTTAACTGCAAATTGGGCCAGCTTCTCCAGACTCTCTCTGCGCATAACGGTAGTGGTGGGGTTGTTGGGGTTGGTAAGGACAATCATTTTGGTGTTTGGCGTCAGGCGTTTTTCGAACTCCTCGATCTCCAGTTGGTATCCGTTCTCCTCCCGCAGGGGGACCGGCACCGTTACACCGCCGAGGATTCTGGCGTTCAGGAAGTTGTTTGGATAGCTGGGGTCGGGCACCATGACCTCATCGCCTGGGTCAATGAAGGGCATCATTGCAAACATCAGGCCGGCATCTGAACCGGGTGTAATAATTATGTTGCGCTCCGGGTCCACATCCAGGTGGTTGAATGCCTTGAGCTTTTTCGCCAGTTCCATTTTCAGCTCCATATTGCCGATGGGCATGGTGTAATGGGCGGATGTCCCGTCCTCCAGCCCCGCCAGAGTAGCCCTTTTCACGTGCTCCGGGATCGCCGGGTCGGGATAGAAGGGGTCGGCCCAGCACATCAGAGCCGCGCCGTTGGCAATGAGGTCGTTCAATGCCGTTCCCACATCGGCTTTGGAGACTTTTTCAAACAGTCCCCCCTGAATTCCCCGGAACTTTTTGCTGATCTTATCCTGGACGCTCATATTCCATACTCCTTTCTCTTCTGCTTTACGGCAAATTCCGGTCCCCAATCATATATAAGCGGCTGTCAGTCCAGTTCGGCAACCGCCTCAATCTCACACAGGGCTCCCTTGGGCAGATCCTTCACCGCCACACAGGAGCGGGCAGGCTTGGAGGTAAAATACCTGGCATATACCTCGTTGAAAGCGGCAAAGTCGGCAATGTCGGCCAGAAAGCAGGTGGTCTTGACCACCTTTTCAAAACCGGAGCCAGCAGCCTCCAGAATAGCGCCCACATTTTTGCAGCTCCACTCTGCCTGGGCGGCGATGCCTTCGGGCATGGCCCCGTCGGCGGGATTCACCGGAAGCTGGCCGGAGGTAAACAGAAGCTTTCCGGTGGAAATCCCCTGGGAATAGGGTCCAATGGCGGCGGGCGCCCCTTTTGTCTGGATAATGTTCATAAGAAATCGTCCTCCTCTATTTTTGATTCTGTGCAGATTATATCACTGAAATTTATTTTAGTCAATGCATTTTTCTTTATTTCAAAAAAACCGTCCTCCCTCGTACGAGGGAAGACGGTTTCGGGAACGCTCCCGCGATTTGAATTACAGCATTTTCTCCAGCTCGGTCCGGATGGCCCGGATGAACTCCAGGGAGGTGACACCCCTGGCGGGGATCTCCCCATCCCACAGGCCCACCAGATCCTTTGTCATGGTGCCCCCCTCGATGGTGGCGATGGCAGCCGCCTCCAGCTTGTCGGCAAACTGCCCCAGAGCGTCAATGCCGTCCAGCTCTCCCCGCTTGCGCAGGGCGCCGGTCCAGGCAAAGAGGGTGGCCACCGGGTTGGTGGAGGTCTCCTCCCCCTTCAAATACTTGTAGTAGTGGCGGGTGACGGTGCCGTGGGCGGCCTCATACTCATATTTGCCGTCGGGGCTCACCAGCACAGAGGTCATCATGGCCAGGGAGCCGAAGGCGGTGGAAACCATGTCGCTCATCACGTCGCCGTCGTAGTTCTTGCAGGCCCAGACAAAGCCGCCCTCGCTGCGGATGACACGGGCCACGATGTCATCGATCAGGCTGTAGAAATAGGTAATGCCTGCGGCCTCGAACTTTTCCCGGTACTCGGCATCGTACACCTCCTGGAAGATGTCCTTGAAGGTGTGGTCATACTTCTTGGAAATGGTGTCCTTGGCACCGAACCAGAGATCCTGTTTGCTTTCCAGCGCGTAGTTGAAGCAGCTGCGGGCAAAGCTGTAGATGGAGGTGTCCTTGTTGTACTGGCCCTGCAGAACACCGGCACACTCAAAGTTGTAGACCGTGGCGGCCTGCCGGGAGCCGTCGTCGCCGGTGTAGATCAGCTCCGCCCTGCCGGGGCCGGGGATGCGGAACTCGGTGCACTTGTACACGTCGCCGTAGGCGTGGCGGGCAATGGTGATGGGCTTTGTCCAGTTCTTGACCACCGGTTTGATGCTGTCGATCATGATCGGCGCACGGAACACGGTGCCGTCCAGCACGGCGCGGATGGTGCCGTTGGGGCTCTTCCACATCTGGTGCAGGTGGTATTCCTCCACGCGCTGGGCGTTGGGGGTGATGGTAGCGCACTTGACTGCCACGCCATACTTTTTGTTGGCGAGAGCGGCATCCATGGTCACCTGATCCTGGGTGGCATCCCGGTTGGGCAGGCCCAGATCGTAGTACTCGGTCTTCAGATCCACAAAGGGCAGGATGAGCTCCTCCTTGATGATCTTCCAGAGCACACGGGTCATCTCGTCGCCATCCATCTCCACCAGCGGCGTGGTCATCTTGATCTTTTCCATAACAGTTTCCCTTTCCTCTGTTTCAAAAAATACTGTGACCTCCGGCGGCACTGCCAGATGCTCTGCCGGGAGGTTCGGCTTTATTGATACGCGGCCGCCAGCTTTTCCAGCGCAGGCAGGCTGCGCTTTACCTGTTCGGTGTCGATGCAGTAGGCAAGGCGGACATAGCCCGTTACGCCAAAGGTATCACTGGGCACCAGCAGCAGGTCAAATTCCCGGGCCCTGCGGCAGAAGGCGTTGGCATCCTCCTCCAGTGCCTTGGGGAAGAGATAGAAGGTGCCGCCGGGCCGCTCGACCTCAAAGCCCAGCGCTTTCAGCTTGCTGTAAAGCAGATTCATATTGGTCTCGTAGACGCTCAGGTCGCTGGTCACATCCAGGCAGCGGCTCACGGCGCGCTGGATGATGCTGGGCGGGCAGTTGTGGCCGGTAAAGCGGGAGATCTGGGCCATCATATCCACCAGCACCTCCTCGCCCTCACAGCCGGGGCGCACGGCCACGTAGCCCAGGCGCTCGCCGGGCAGGCTCAGGCTCTTGGAGAAGGAGAAGCAGGTCAGGGTGTGGGGGTAGAACGCCGCCGGGTAGGGCACAGCCCTGCCATCAAAGGCGATATCCCGGTAGGGCTCGTCGCTGACAAGGAAGATGTTGTGGCCGTAGGCCCTGCTCTTCTCGGTCAGGATCTCCGCCAGCCGGGTCAGGGTGTCGGCAGAGTAGACCACACCGGTGGGGTTGTTGGGGGTGTTGATGAGGACGCAGGTGACCTTCTCGGTCAGCATCTGCTCAAAGGCCTCCAGATTGGGCTGGAAGGCCGGAGCCTGGGGCGGCACCACCCTGAGATGGGCACCGGTGCCCTCCACATAGGGGCCGTACTCCGGGAAGTAGGGGGCAAAGGTCAGCACCTCGTCCCCGGGCCGGGTCACGGCGCGCACAGCGTGGGCAATGGCACCCGCCGCGCCCGTGGTGGGAAAGATATCCTTCTGCGCATAGGGCAGGCCGAAGGTCCTGTTCAGGTGGGCCGCCACGGCGGTGCGGAATTCCGGGTCGCCCTGGCTGGGGCAGTAGCCGTGCAGGACCACCGGGTCCTCCTGTGCCAGCAGCTCCTGCATGGCGGCGGTGAATCGCTCCGGGCAGGGCACGCTGGGGTTGCCCAGCGAGTAATCAAACACGTTCTCGTAACCAATCTGGGCCGCGCGCTGCTTGCCGTACATAAAGGTCTCGCGGATGACGCTCTTGTGGGCCAGCATCCCGCGGTAAGTCTCGTTCAGCATAAGTTTCTTCCCCTCTAAAACACAAATTTATTTTTCGTGGGCAGCAGACGCATAGCTCTGCTCTACTTTCACCACACAGCTGTATTTCGGGTCCTGCTCATGGACGAACTGGCACATGGCGGCCAGCATCTCGTCCTTGTTCCCGGTATAGCCCGCCGGGAACTCCAGATCGAACAGGACATTCGTATGGGTATCACCCGGCACGATGCGCAGGTCGTGGATCGAAAGGCAGGGGTCGAGCTGGCGGGCCTTTTCCATCAGGCGGGTGCGCAGCACGCCCACCGCCGCATCGGTGGTGACGATGGGGTCATAGTGAATGGTCACCTGCAGGCCGTCCCGCTTTATAAAATCGTTCTCGATGTTGTCGATGACATCGTGGGCCTTGAGCGGGTCGGTCTCTGCCGGGAACTCGATGTGGAGGGAGGCGAACTGATGCCCCGGGCCGTAATCGTGCACCATGAGGTCGTGCATCCCCAGCACGCCGGGGTAGCCCATGACCGTCTGCTCAATGTGCTCCACCAGCTCCGGGCTGGGGCTCTCGCCCAGCAGGGGGCTCAGGGTGTCCATGACCAGCCCCCAGCCCGACCAGAGGATGAAGGCTGCCACGGCCACGCCCATGATACCGTCCAGCCGCGCCCAGCCCGTCAGGCTGCAGACCACGGTGGAGATCAGCACCGCGCCGGTGGTCAGCACGTCGTTGCGGCTGTCGGCGGCGGTGGCCATCAGGGTCTCGGAACCGATGGTGCGGCCGATGGTGCGGTTGAAGCCGCTCATCCAGAGCTTGACGAGGATGGATGCGGCCAGCACGCCCACGCTCAGCCAGCTGAACGCCACGGGGGTGGGGTGGAACACCTTGACCACCGACTCCTTGAGCAGGGAAAAGCCGATGCCCAGGATGGTCACGCTGACCACCAGACCGGCCAGATATTCATAGCGGGCGTGGCCGTAGGGATGCTCGGCATCCGGGGCCTTGGCGGCCAGCCGGAAGCCGATGAGGCTGACCACGTTGGACGAAGCGTCCGAGAGGTTGTTCAAAGCATCCGCCATGATGGCGATGGAGCCGAACAGGGTGCCTGCCAGCAGCTTGCCCAGGCAGAGCAGCAGGTTGCAGGCCATGCCCACACCGCTGGCAAGGTTGCCGTAGGCCGTGCGGGTAGCAGGGTCCTGGGGGGCATTGGGATGCCGGATGAACCGGCGGATCAGGAATTGCGTCATATCTATCTTTCATCTCCAGAGGTACGTTCAAAAAATACGACTTAGGTATAGTATAGCACCCAGCTTTACCGTTGTGAAGCGTTCACCCATGAAACTGCGGCTTGTCAGGCGGCAGTTTTGTGAATTTGCTTCTTGTTGCAATCAAAAAAGAGCTGCCGCGCGCCCCTTTGCCAACACTTTGGTTGGCAGAGAGCGCCGCAGCAGCCCCTTTTACGGTTCCGTCAGGGGAACTCAGACATTCTTGGCAGAGGGCTTGCTCAGATCCACACCGCGGATGATCTTGCGCACGGGCAGGATGCTCTTGGCGTTCATGGACAGCTCGTCCACACCCATCCGCAGGAAGGTCTCGGTGAGAGCGGTATCCGCGCCCAGCTCACCGCAGATGCCCACCCAGATGCCGTGGCGGTGGCCCGCCTCAATGGTCATCCGGATGGCCTTCAGCACAGCGGGGTGGTGGGGATCAAAGAAGGGCTCCAGCTTGGCGTTCTGGCGGTCCAGCGCGCAGGTGTACTGGGTCAGGTCGTTGGTGCCGATGGACACGAAGTCGGCCACGTCGGCCACCTTGTCGGCCATCAGGGCGATCGACGGCACTTCGGCCATAGCGCCCACGAACTTTAGGCCGAAGCTCTTGCCGAGCTTGACGAAGTAGTCGGCCTCATGCTGGTCGGCGACCATCGGGGCCATGACCCACAGGTTCGCGTCGGTTGCGGCGTCGGCGGCGGCGAGCGCCTTGAGCTGGCCTTCGAGCACGTCCATGTGGGCGCGCAGGGTGCGCAGGCCGCGCAGGCCGAGGGCCGGATTCGGCTCGTCTTCCGGAGTCAGGAACGGCAGCGGCTTGTCGGCGCCGGCGTCGAGCATGCGGATCACGACCTTCTTGCCCGGGAACTGGCTGAGCAGCTCGGTGTAGGCCTTGGTCTGCTCTTCGACGCTCGGCGGCTCGGAGTTGCCGATGAACAGGAATTCGGTACGGAACAGGCCAACGCCTTCGGCGCCGTATTCCAGCGCCTTCGCGGCGTCGGACGGCTTGCCGACGTTGGCGAGCAGCGGAATCAGGTGGCCGTCCTTGGTGGCGCCCGGCTTGCCACGCAGTTCCTTGGCTGCGGCGGCACGGGACTTGGCGGCTTCGGCGGCGGCGATCTCGTCTTCGCTCGGGTTCACCACGATCTCACCCTTGGCTGCGTTGACGATGACGTTGGTGCCGTTCTCAAGTTCGGCGGCTTCGGCGGCGGAGACGACCGCGACGATGCCACGGGCGCGCGCCAGAATGGCGGTGTGGGAGGTCGGACCGCCCTGGGAGGTAACGATGGCCAGGGTCTTGCTCATGTCGAGCGCGGCGGTGTCGGCCGGGGACAGGTCTTCGGCGACGAGCACGAACGGGGTTTCGCTGACCGGCAGGCCTGGGGCGGGAGCGCCCATGAGGTCGGCGATCACGCGCTGGCCGACGTCATGCAGGTCGGCTGCGCGCTCGGCCTGGTAGCCGCCGATGGCGCGGAACATGTCTTCGACCGCGCCGAAGCCTTCCAGCACGGCGCGCTCGGCGGTCTTGCCCTGGTTGATGAGGTCCTTGATGGACTGTGCAAGGGACGGATCGGAGGCGAACATGGCGATGGCCTGCAGGATCGGGGCGGCCTGCTTGGCGCCTTCGTCGCCGTTGGCGGCTTCTTCGGCGCGACGGTTCAGGTCGGCGTTGACGAGGGCGAGCGACTTTTCGACGCGGGCGATTTCGGTTTCCGCGGAGATGCTTTCGGCGCGCGGAGCGTCCGACGGTTCCGGCAGCGGAGCGGCCATGCGAATGACCGGGCCGACTGCGACGCCACGACCGATACCAACACCCTTAATGTTCATGAGAACTCCTTTTCCTGTTTCCTTGGGAAAAAATATGGATACGCAAACGATTGCAGGATTATGCCTACCTTGCGTAGGTGAGTTACTGCAATGATCCCCACCGTCTTTGCCGGTAAATCATTTTCAGCCTGCGCACAGTATACACACTTTAAGCCGCAACACACAACCGGTAAACGTTTTCTGCGTTTCGTGAAAAAGGTGCTATAGTAATTATTAGCGGCGCACCGAGGCATTTCGCTCGGCAAGCAGCACGACTTTCAAATAACACAACCAAAAATCAGTCAACACACGACTCAAAGGAGTGTCCATCATGGCAACCCGCACCACCGTCATCAACGATCCCGTCGGCATCCACGCCCGTCCGGCCGCACAGTTCACCCAGGCCGTCACCGCCTCCGGCTGCACCGTCACCATCGCCAAGGAAGGCGGCAACCCGGTTCCGGCTAACTCCATCCTGTCCGTCATGGGCCTGGGCATCAAGCAGGGCGATTCCGTGGTCATCGACGTGCAGGGCGCCAATGACGAAACCGTGGCAGACAACCTGCTGAACATCCTCGTCAACGCCGAGTGATCTTCCTTTTGCTGAAGATTTCAGAATTTCGCAAGATATTCAACAATCTTCAGTTGTTGCATCGCAATTATGAAATCGCAATGCAACATGCATGATTGCGATACTTGCTTCCAGCCACCTGCCGCTTTCGACGGGTGGCTGTTTTATTCTTGAATACGCGATTGAGATACGGCAGTAATTCGAATAATCCGAGTTTTTCCGAGCATTTCGAATATTTGTGGTGAGGAGAGCATGGCACGTACAACCGACAACGCTTCGGCTTCGGCAACTTCGGCGAACAGTTCGATCACGAACGTCGCAGCGCTGGCCAACGTCTCCATCGCCACCGTCTCCCGCGTTCTTTCCGGCAAACGCACCAAAGACGACGACATCGCACGCCGCGTGCGAGCGGCCGCGGCACACCTCAACTATTCGGTCAATTATGCGGCGAGCGCGTTGCGCAGCACCGTCACCAACACCATCGGCCTGGTGATTCCGACCGCCAACGACCCGTTCTGCGCGCAGCTGCTTGACGAAATCGAACCCGTCATCGACGTGGATTCGCAGCAACTGCTGCTGGGCATCGGCGGCGATCAGGCCACGCAGATTCAACGCATCGAGTCGTTGGTAGACCGCCATGTTGACGGTCTGATCGTGCTGCCCGCCTGGGAGGCCTACCTTTCCGCAGAGCTTGAACATTACGCCTCCACACTGCCGATCGTGCAGGTGGGCGGCCGCCAATGCTCGTTCCGCACATCCATGGTGAGCGTCGACGAAAACGCAGCCATGGAAATCGTGATCGGGCATTTGGCTGAACGTGGCATCGCATCCGTGGCATACATGGCCGGCAAGGAAATCTCCTTCGAATCGGCGGAACTATTCACCATGTTCCACACTCAGATGCGAGCGCACCATCTTGCCACCGAAACCGAATGGAACAAGTTCGGAGACCGTAGCGTGCAGCGCGGATTCGACTGCGCCATGCGACTGTTTTCCGAGCCGCTCGTGCAACCGGAGGCCGTGGTGTGTGCCGACGATGCGATCGCGTTCGGCGTGATGGTGGCGTTCGACGCGTTGGGAATCCGCGTGCCGGAGGACGTGCTGGTGGTCGGCTACCATGATTCCGCCATCGCGCGTACCACCATGCCTCGGCTGACGTCGGTGCGTGCGCCGTTTGAGCGTATTGTGTCGGAATGCTTACGATTGCTGGCTTCCGGTCCTGCCGGAGGCGCGGCGGAGACGGCTGCTGCGCCAGGCGGCAGCGTGCGCGCGCCCCGTGTCATGCTTGCCCCGCAGCTTATTGTGCGGGATTCCTCGGTGTTCCGCCGGTGAATCGCGAATCGAATCGCCGGTAATTACTGGAAATTACGAAAATCACGGAATCAGCGCGCAGAACAGCGCTTCAAACACCAAAACCGGATTGCCGTTGCCATTGAGCCTGCGGCGCGCGGTGGCGATGTCCTCCAGCCGGCGCACGGCCCCCGTACGGTCGAGCCGTACCGACAATTCCGTGATGGCGGAACGGTTTTCGAGGTTGATGAGTCCCACCGCGTCCTCGGCGTTGTTCTGCAGCACCGCCACGTCACGGTAGATGCTGGCGACCGAATTGAGCGCACGGTCGAGCACGTCACGCGTGAGTCTGGTGGCGCGTCGTTTGAGCTCGTCTTTTTTGGCGATCGCATTGTATGCGCCACGCAGTTTCGGGGGTATGCGGTCTTTGGGTCCGAGCCCGTTGATGCGGCGGAAATCGGCTTCCGCTTCGGACGCTTTGACGTTAACTTCCGCTTCGGCCTGCGCCTTCGCGTTGTCGATGAGGTTGCCAGCCAATAGCACGGCATCCGACGCGCGATGCAAGCCGAGCACGCCGACGATGAGCTCGTCGCGGTCCGTCATGACGCGTTCGTCCTTGGCATACAGGCTCGCGATGCCGATGTGCCCCTCCGACAATCGTGCCGCACGCGCCGCGATATTCGGCTCGAAACCTTGCGATTCCAAGAATTTCGCCACCGCCTGGTTGGACGGTACGGCCAAGTTGACGATGCGCGTGCGCGAGCGGATGGTCGGCAGCACGTCTTGGGCGCTGGGCGCGCACAGCAGCCAGATGGTGTGCGGGCTCGGCTCTTCGATTTCCTTCAACAGCACGTTGGTGGTGCGTTCCATCATGCGGTCGACGTCTTCGATGATGATGATGCGCCACGGCGCGGTGCCGGGCATCTGCTCGGATGTGGTGATGATGTCACGCACCTCGTCGATGCCGATGGTCACTTTGTTGGTGGCCAGCACGCTCACGTCGGGGTGGGTGCCGGCAAGCACCTGCTCGGTGGTTTTGGTCGGCTCATCGTTCAGGCCATGATCGGGGCTTTCGAGCGCGGCGGCGAACGCGCGGGCAACGTTGGAACGGCCCGATCCGGGAGGGCCGCAAATCAGCCACGACTGCGCGATGGCCTTCGGGTCGCCGCTGGCGATGGCCTTCAGCTGTTCGACCACCTGCGCTTGGCCTACTATGGAGTTCCACACGCTCATGCGATACCCCCGTCAGCGGTGCTCACGGTGTCGAAATCGGCTTTGATACGCGCCCACACGTCTTCGATGGACTGGCTTGCGTCAATGACGTGGAACCGTTCCGGCTCACGTTCAGCCAAGTCGAGGAACGCGACGCGTGTGCGACGCTGGAAGTCGTTGCCGGCCGCCTCCATGCGGTCTTCGGCATGCTGCAGCCGCGCATGCGATTGCGCCGGATCCATATCCAGCAGATACGTGCGTTCCGGCAGCAGACCGTTCGTGGCCCACATGCTCAGGTTTCGGATTTCCGCGGCCGTCAGCTCGCGGCCGCCCGCCTGGTACGCCAAAGAGGAATCGAGATACCGGTCGGTAATGACCACCGCGCCGCGTTGCAGAGCGGGCAGAATCACTTCCGCGACGTGCTGCGCGCGGTCGGCGGCGAACAACAGCGCCTCCGTACGCGGGGCGATGTCGGCACAATCGTTCTCATCCCCCGTATCCACGCCGTGCAACAGCATTTTGCGAATCGCCACGCCCAATGCGGTGCCGCCCGGCTCGCGCGTGACCACGCATTCGCGGTCCTGAGATTCAACATATGCGCGCAACCGTTCGACCTGCGTGGTCTTGCCCACGCCGTCAACGCCTTCAAACGAGATAAAAGTGCCCTGCATGCCTTTCACTGTACCGTGCGCCCCTGCCGTGCCCGGCCATTCGGCCCACGGCTTGGTGTCGCACGATGCCGATTGTCTTGCGGAACATCAGATCGTGCGACGTTTCCGCGCCGCATAACGTCAGCGTGCGGGAACGACTTCAGGACGCGCGTAGCCTTCGTTGGCGGTCAGCCAGTCGACGTCAGCCTTCACGGTGGACGCGGTGGAGCCGATCTCCTTCGCTATACGCGTATTCGCCCAACCCTTGTCGGCCAGTTCACGCACCTTGGCACGGCGGTCGGCACGCGCCTGTTCGGTCGCGCTCACCTTCTTCGCGGATTTCGCTCCTTTGGCAGCGCCTTTCTTGGCTCCCTTCGCAGCCGTCTTGCGGCCACGACGCTTCGACGGCCCCTGCGCGCGCTTCTCCGCCAGCAGGCGGAACGCCTCGGCCGGTTCGATCGATTCGGGCGCATACTGCTTCGGCAGTGTACGGTTTGTCTCGCCGTCGGTGATGTACGCGCCGTAGAAGCCGTCCTTGATGGTCACGTGCTTCTGGGTTTCCGGATCGGTGCCCAAGTCGCGCAACGGCGGCTTGGCCGCGCCACGTCCGCGACCGCGTCCGTACTTCGGCTGCGCGAACAGTTCCTTGGCCTTCTCCAAGTCGACGGTGAAGATCTCGTCTTCGGAAGCCAGCGAACGCGTGTCGGACTTGCCGTCGGCACCGGTCTTGGTCAGGTACGGGCCGTAACGGCCATTGTTGGCCATGACCGTAACCGTTTGCATTTCGCCGGTTTCGGCGTTCGCCTCATCGTAGGAGCCGACTTCGCGCGGCAGGCTCAGCAGTTTCAGCGCGTCTTCCAACGTCAGCGATTCGGGACTCATCGTCTTGAACAGCGACGCCATCTTCGGACGGTCGGAAGCCGCCTTCTTACCGCCGGAACGCTTCGTCTTGCCCACCTTGCCTGCGGCGGACTCGGCAGCGGTATCGCCGGCATCTTCCGCGCTCGGCATGACCAACGCCACGTACGGGCCGAACCGGCCATTGCGTACCTCGACGGTGCCGCCGGACACCGGGTCCTTGCCCAGTTCACGCGGCCCACCGGAATGGTTTTCAATCAGATCGTGGCCGACCTCGACGGTCAGCTCATCCGGAGCGAGCGTATCCGGCAGCGAGGCGCGCTTCGGATTGCCTTCCGCATCCAGATGCTTCATATCCTCAAGATACGGGCCATAACGGCCGACGCGCACGTGCAGGCCATCGCCGATATCGATGGTGTTGATCTCACGCGCATCAATCTCGCCAAGCTGCGCCACCTGCTGCTGCAGGCCC
>OJSB01001734.1_pt1 | contig 14147 bp, 6 predicted proteins | sample 1599331 | NCBI WGS metagenome assembly OJSB01 (sample SAMN04168657, study PRJEB22393) | human gut metagenome | biome: human gut microbiome; feature: stool | host: Homo sapiens | collected 2014-03-20
GGTCTATTATAAAAATAATCTTTTTTCAAATCTGATTTCTGAAATAATTTCCAATACAATTTAAGTGATGTAACTATTCAGTCGTCCGCTGTTTGGCGAGCATAAATATCGGGGGAGATTTATGCCGGAAGAAAGGAGTTTATATTTGTTTGCAAGTGTATTATCAGCTGCAATTTTTGGGGTGGAAGTATGCCCTGTGCAGGTAGAAGCTGATGTAAGTAACGGACTTCCTTCCTTTATCATGGTAGGATTTCCTTCTGCGCAGGTAAAGGAAGCGCAGGAACGGGTACGCACAGCACTCAAGAATAATGGTTATCAGTTTCCACCAAAGAGAATTACCGTCAATTTTGCTCCTGCAGACATGAAGAAAGAGGGAGCTGGTTTTGATGTACCGGTGGCAGCAGCAGTGTTGGCTGCTTTTGAGATGATCAGCCCTCAGGTTGTCAGCAGAGTTATGATGGCAGGGGAGATCGGTCTGGACGGAGAAATCCATGGGATATCCGGAATCCTGCCGATTGTGTTGTGTGCAAGAAGTTTGGGCAGTCGTTTTTGCGTAGTTCCCTATGAGAATCTGAAAGAAGGAAGACTGATCAGGGATGTGCCGGTAGCAGGAGTAAAAAATTTACGGGAACTGGTCGAGTGTCTTAAGAATCCGGAACCCTATCTGAAGAGGGAAATACAGGAAGAAATTCCTTCTATTATAAATACAGATATGGGAATGGATTTTTCAGACATTGAAGGACAGGAAGGGGCAAAAAGAGCGGCGGAAATTGCAGTAAGCGGATTTCACAATCTTCTCCTTATCGGACCTCCGGGAACGGGCAAAACCATGCTTGCCAGAAGACTGCCGACGATCATGCCTGGGCTTGGCTTTGAAGAAAAGCTGGAGCTTACCAGAATTTACAGTATTGCAGGACTTCTTTCAAGAGAACATCCTCTGATCGATGAGAGACCATTTCGCAGCCCTCATCATACAAGTACTCCGCAGGCAATTGCAGGAGGCGGGCGTAATCCCAGACCCGGCGAAATCACTCTTGCGCATAAAGGTGTACTCTTTCTGGATGAAATGCCGGAATTTTCCAGAGCAAGTCTGGAACTTCTGCGACAGCCCATGGAGGATAAAGTGATCCAGATAGCCAGAGCAAGCGGAACTTACAACTTTCCGGCGGATTTTATGTTATGTGCAGCGATGAACCCCTGTCCCTGCGGTTATTATCCGGATTTAAACAGATGCACCTGTACAGCAGGTGAGATCACACATTATATGGGAAAGATCAGTCGCCCTCTTCTGGACAGAATTGATATCAGCACTGAGGTACCGCCGGTTTCTTTTTCACAGCTTCACTGTGGAAGAAAGGGAGAAAATTCCGCTGCTATCAGAAAAAGAGTGGAAAAAGTACAGAAGATCCAGGAAGAACGGTATAAAGATGAGAAAATAAATTTTAACGGGCAGCTGAAGAGCAGTCTGATCGATAAATTCTGCCCTCTTACAGACAGCGCATCCCGACTTCTGGCAAGAGCCTTTGAAAAAATCGCATTCAGTGCCAGATCCTATCACAGGATCCTGAAGGTAGCCAGAACAATTGCGGATATGGAAGGGGAAGAAATGATTGCCGGTCATCATATCGGAGAAGCACTTTCGTACAGGGCATTTGACAAAGATTCTGTCATAAAATAAAGGTCAGTGAGGTATTTTATATGGAAAGAACTGATGTGAAAAATAATCATACAGAAGAATACAGTACAGGTCAGATACGATGTATTGAGAAATCAGATCCGGAATATCCTCAGATAATGAAGCAGTATTCCTCCATGCCGGCAAAGCTTTATGTAAAAGGCAGACTTCCTGATCCTAAGAGAAGAACGGTGGCAGTGATCGGTGCCAGAATGTGCAGTCCTTATGGAAGGATGCAGGCATTCCGGTATGCGAAAGCGTTAAGTGTAGCTGGAGTCCAGATTATCAGCGGTATGGCACTTGGCATTGATTCAGAAGGACATAAAGGCGCACTGGAAGGAAAGATGCCTACATTTGCGGTGCTTGGAAGTGGCGTTGATGTATGCTATCCGAAATCTAACAGAAAACTCTATGAGAGGATCTTATGGGAAAATGGTGGGATCATCAGTGAATGTCCACTGGGTTCAGGACCTGTTTCCTGGCATTTCCCGGCGCGAAACCGGATCATCAGTGCTTTGTCAGACGCGGTTCTGGTAGTGGAAGCAAAAGAAAACAGCGGTTCGCTGATCACTGCGGGATTTGCACTGGAACAGGGAAAGATGGTCTATGCGATTCCGGGGGCAGTGACAGATGAACTCAGCAGAGGCTGCCATAAGCTGATCTACGACGGCGCAGGGATTGCATACTGTCCGGAAATTATGCTGGAAGAACTTGGAATTTCGATGGAAAAAGTAACACAAAACGGTGAAAAAAACAACTTGGGACTTGCAAGAGATTTGAATATGGTGTATAGTTGTCTCGATTTACGACCAAAAAATCCCGACTACATTGTGAGAAAAACAGGCTTTTCCCCGGCACAGGTAAGCAACTGTCTTGTGGAACTGACACTGCGGGGGCTCATAAGAGAGAGCGGGAGACATTATTATGTAAAAGACAGTTGACGATTTATGATTATTGTGCTTCACGTTTCTGCGGCGCAGGGCGATTTTTATATGTAACAATATCGCCGTCAGGCAATGTGCCCGTTCAGGGACACTGTGAAGAATAACAGATTACGACTAGGAGAGGTAGCATGGCGAAATATCTGGTGATAGTAGAATCACCTGCAAAAGTGAAAACAATAAAGAAATTTCTCGGTGCGAATTACGATGTGGAAGCTTCTAACGGACATGTCCGTGATTTCCCGAAGAGTCAGTTCGGAATTGATGTTGAGCATGATTTTGAACCCAAATATATAACGATCAGAGGAAAGGGAGAACTGCTTGCAAAGCTTCGCAAGGCTGCAAAGAAAGCAGATAAGATTTATCTTGCAACTGACCCTGACCGCGAGGGAGAGGCAATTTCCTGGCATCTGGCCTATATTCTGGGCCTGAACACGGAAGATAAAAACCGGATCACTTTTAATGAGATTACGAAATCGGGGATCTCCTCCGGTATGGAGGCCCCGCGGACAATTGATATCGACCTGGTTAACGCCCAGCAGGCCCGCCGTGTGCTGGACCGTCTGGTGGGCTATAAGCTGAGCCCCTTCCTGTGGCGGAAAGTCCGGCGCGGTCTGTCGGCGGGCCGCGTCCAGAGCGTGGCCGTCCGCATCATCGACGACCGCGAGAAGGAGATCGAAGCCTTTAAGCCCGAGGAATACTGGAACGTGGACGCCACCCTGGGTGTGGGCCGGAAGAGCTTCACGGCCCGTCTGGCCTCCGACGACAAGGGAAAAAAGCTCCTGCCGCACTCTGAGGCCGAGGCCCGCGCCATCGAAAAGGGCCTCGAGGGGGCCGAGTACACCGTGGGCGAACTGAAAAAGGGCAAGCGCGCAAAGCAGCCCACCCCGGCCTTCATCACCAGTACCCTGCAGCAGGAGGCATCCCGCCGTCTGGGCTTCACGGCCACCCGCACCATGCGGGCTGCCCAGACGCTGTACGAAGGCGTGGACATCGCGGGCCACGGCACCATGGGCCTCATCACCTATATGCGTACCGACAGCCTCCGCATCTCCGACGAGGCTGTGGCAGCTGCCAGAGAGTACATCGCCGGGGCCTACGGCGAGAGCTATATCTGCCCCTACAAGCGCACCTGGAAGACCAAGAGCGCCACGGCAGCGCAGGACGCCCATGAGGCCATCCGTCCCTCTGTGCCGGGCCTGACCCCCGACGAGGTGGACAAGAGCATCAGCGGCGATACCGCCAAGCTCTACCGGATGATCTGGAGCCGCTTCATGGCCAGCCAGATGGCGGACTGCCAGCAGGACACCGTGTCCGTCACCGTCTATGCCGGCGGCTACCGTTTCAAGGCCAGCGGCTACACGGTCACCTTCGACGGTTTCACCGCCCTGTACGAAGAGGCCACCGACGAGAAGGAAAAGAAGGAGACCAGCCTTCCTCCCCTCGAGGAGGGTCAGGTGCTCAAGCTGCGGGAGCTGAAGAGCGAGCAGAAGTTCACCCAGCCCCCCGCCCGCTACACCGAAGCCACCCTCATCAAGGCGCTGGAAGAGAACGGCATCGGCCGCCCCTCCACCTACGCCCCCATCATCACCACCATCATCGACCGCGGCTATGTGGAGCGGGAGCAGAAGAAGCTCAAGCCCACCCTGCTGGGCCGGGCCGTGGACGGCCTGATGCTGGAGCAGTTCCCCCACATCGTGGACGTGGACTTCTCGGCAGAGATGGAAAAGAACCTCGATAAGGTCGAGAGCGGCAAGACGGACTGGCACAAGACCGTGGACGACTTCTACAAGGGCTTCGCCGCCAGCCTCGAGCAGGCCGAGAAGAACATGGAAGGCAAGAAGGTCAAGGTGCCGGACGAGCCGTCCAGCGAGGTCTGCGACCTCTGCGGCCGTCCCATGGTCATCAAGGTGGGCAAGTACGGCAAGTTCCTGGCCTGCAGCGGCTTCCCCGAGTGCCGCGGCACCAAGCGCCTCGTGAAGGATACCGGCGGCATCTGCCCCAAGTGCGGCAAGGGCCGTATGCTGGAGCGCAAGAGCGCCAAGGGCCGCATCTACTACGGCTGTGAGCGCTACCCCGACTGCGACTTCATGACCTGGGATATGCCGGTGGCCGTCAAGTGCGAGAAGTGCGGCTCCACTCTGTTCCGCAAGGGCTCCAAGCTCTACTGCGCAAAAGAGGGCTGCGACTTCGAGATGCCGGTGCCGAAGAAAGACTAAATAAGGAGTAAACCTCTCAGTCTGCTTCGCAGACAGCTCCCCTATCGAGGGGAGCCCTTGGCAGGGCGGGAAAGTCTCCGCTGACTGCCTCGGGCTTGAAGTAAGATGAAAGGGATATTAAATGAGCAACTATAAAGTTACTGTACTGGGCGCCGGTCTGGCGGGCTGCGAAGCGGCCCTCTGGCTGGCGGGAAAAGGCGTGCAGGTGGAGCTCTACGAGCAGAAGCCCACTCACTTCTCCCCGGCCCACAAGAGCGAGGGCTTCGCGGAGCTTATCTGCTCCAACAGCCTGAAAGCCGAGCGTCTGGACTCTGCCTCCGGCCTGCTGAAAGAGGAGATGCGCCGGATGGGCAGTCAGCTCCTGAACGCCGCCGAGGCGGCCCGCGTGGCCGCGGGCGGTGCGCTGGCTGTGGACCGCGACACCTTCAGCGCCGAAGTCACCCGGATGGTGGAGGCTGAGCCGAACATCACCGTTCACCGGGAGCGGGTGGAGCACATCGACGAGAGCACCCCCATCCTCGTGGCCACCGGCCCCCTGACGGACGGTGCGCTGGCGGACGAAATTGGCCGCCTGACCGGCGATGAGCGCCTCCACTTCTACGACGCCGTGGCCCCCATCGTGACGGCGGAGAGCCTCGACTATGAGAAGGTGTTTGCCGCCTCCCGTTACGACCGGGGCGAGGCCGACTATCTCAACTGCCCCTTCAACAAGGCCGAGTACGAGGCATTCCACGCCGCGCTGGCCTCGGCAGAGCGAGCTCCGCTCCATGAGTTCGACGCGGGCGCAGAGCAGGGCGCACAGCCCGACCCCGATGCCCACGGCAAAAAAGCCGATACCGTCACGGTCTACGAGGGCTGTATGCCCATCGAGATCATGGCCGCCCGGGGTGCCGATACCATGCGGTTCGGCCCTCTGCGCCCGGTTGGCCTCATCGACCCCCACACCGGCCACCGCCCCTGGGCCAACGTCCAGCTCCGGGCCGAAAATAAGGAGCGGACCCTGTATAACATCGTGGGTTTCCAGACAAACCTGAAATGGGGCGAGCAGAAGCGGGTGTTCAGCATGATACCCGGCCTCGAGAACGCCGAGTTCGTCCGGTACGGCGTCATGCACCGCAACACCTTCCTCGACGCACCCCGGGTGCTGAGCGCAGGGCTCTGCCTCAAGGAGCACCCCAACGTCTTCTTTGCAGGCCAGATCACCGGCTTCGAGGGCTATATGGAGAGCGCGGCTTGCGGCCTGCTGGCGGCGCGGAACATTTACGCCCGTCTCGAGGGCAAAGAGCTGCCCGCACCGCCCATCGACACCATGTGCGGTGCGCTCATCCAGTATCTCACCACCGAGAACAAGCACTTCCAGCCCATGGGCGCGAACATGGGCATCCTGCCCCCGCTGCCGGAGGACCAGCGTCCCCGCGATAAGCGCCTGCGTTACATGGCCGTGGCCGAACGGGCCGTGGCCAGCTTCCAGCAGTGGCTGGATGAAAATAACTTCTGAATGGGCAGTGGGCTTGCCCTCTCAGGCGCGCTCCTATAGAGCGCAGGCCCGGAAGGACCTCTCAGGCGCTTCGCGCCAGCTCCCCTTAAAAGGGGAGCCATTGGCAGGCCGGGCAGCTCTGAGCTGGACGTCTAAGGCTCGATATGGCGCAAAAGAGCGGGCCTTGCGACAGAGGCCAGCAGCTTCTGGACAAGCGCACCTTGTCAAGCTGCCGTGAATCGAGGCAGCAAGGCACTACTGTTTTCGAAATATCGAGCTTTGCTCATCCAGTGCAGGCTTTACCGACACGCCAGTGGCTCCCCCTTTGGGGGAGCTGGCGAGCGAAGCGAGACTGAGAGGGCTAGGCTGCTGACAGAAAGGATGAAACCTATGAAGATCATCGTAGATATGATGGGTGGCGACAACGCCCCCCTGGCCGTGCTGGAAGGCGCGGCTGCTGCCGTGAAGGAATACGGCGTCCAGCTCATCGGCGTGGGCGACGAGGCCCTTGTCCGCAAGACCGCCGCCGACAACAACATCTTTCTGGACGGCATCGAGCTGGTGAACTGCACTGAGGCCATTGAGATGTGCGACGAGCCGGCCAGGGCCATCCGCACGAAGAAGGATTCCTCCATCGTCGTGGGCCTGAATATGCTCAAAGAGGGCAAAGGCGACGCCTTCGTCTCCGCCGGCAGCACCGGCGCGCTCCATGTGGGCGCAAGCCTCATCGTCCGCACCCTGCGGGGCATCAAGCGCCCGGCGCTGGCCACCATGGTGCCGGCCAAAAATAAGGCGTATCTGCTGCTGGACTGCGGCGCGAATGTCGAGTGCCGCCCCGAGATGCTGGCCGCTTTCGCCGTCATGGGCAGCTGCTACGTGAACAAGGTGGAGGGCCGCACCTCCCCCAGCGTGGCGCTGGCCAACAACGGCGCCGAGGAGAGCAAGGGTACCCCGATGCTGAAAGAAGCCCATCAGCTGCTCAAGACCATCCCGGGCATCCGCTTCGTGGGCAACATCGAGCCCCGTGATGTGCCGAACGGCGACGTGGACGTGGTCGTCTGCGACGGCTTCACCGGCAACGTCATCCTCAAGCTGACCGAGGGCGTCGCCAAGATGCTGCTGGGGATGCTCAAGGGAATGTTCCTCAAGAATCTGGGCGGCAAGCTGGCCTATCTGCTGCTGAAGGACAGTGTGTCTGACCTCAAGCACCAGATGGACAGCGAGGAGTACGGCGGCGCACCCTTCCTGGGCGCAAAGCAGCCGGTCATCAAGGCTCACGGCTCCTCCAAGGCCAAGGGCATCAAGAACGCCATCCGTCAGGCTAAGATCTGCGTGGAGAACGATCTGTGCGGCACCATGCAGAGCGCACTGGATGAATTGAACACCACCAAGGAATAACATCGCAAAAGGGAGTAAAAAAACATGAGCCATCAGTTGGAAACAATTATTGGTTACAAGTTCAAGCACCCGGAGCTGCTGGAAACGGCGCTCACCCACACCAGCTACGCCAACGAGACCCGCCCGCCCGTCAAGCACAACGAGCGGCTTGAGTTTCTGGGCGACAGCGTGCTGCAGATCGTCTCGGCGGACTACCTGTTCCACGCCTATGCCGACCGCCCCGAGGGCGATCTGACCCGCATCCGCTCCAGCCTCGTCAGCGAGGGCGCACTGTTCCAGTTCGCTCAGGAGATCAATCTCGGCGATTACCTGCGTCTGGGCCGGGGCGAAGAGCACTGCGGCGGCCGCACCCGCCCCAGCGTCGTGTCGGACGCCTTTGAAGCCCTCATCGCCGCCCTCTACCTCGACGGCGGCATGGAGGTGGCAAAGAACTTCATCCTGCCCTTCATCACCGAGGGCAAGCACGCCGAGGCCGACTACAAGACCCGCCTGCAGGAGATCGTCCAGCAGAATCCCGAAGAGAAGCTGAGCTATGTGGTGGAGCAGGAGACCGGCCCCGACCACAACAAGCACTTTGTGGTGGCCGTCCGGTTCAACTCGGACTGCGTGGCCCGGGGCGAGGGCCGCAGCAAGAAAATGGCGGAGCAGCACGCTGCCCGCGAGGCCCTGAAACTGCTGGGCGTCATCAAGGAAAAGTAACATGGTGTTCAAGGAACTGGAAATTCAAGGTTTCAAGAGTTTCCCCGATAAGGTCAAGATACGCTTCGACGAGGGCGTCACCGGCGTCGTCGGCCCCAACGGCTCGGGCAAATCGAACCTCTCAGACGCGGTGCGGTGGGTGCTGGGCGAGACCAGCTCCCGCCAGCTTCGCGCTGCCGGAAAGATGGAGGACGTCATCTTCGGCGGCACCCGCCGCCGGGGAGCCATGGGCTTTGCCATGGTGCGCCTGACGCTGGACAACAGCGCCCACACGCTGGACATCGACGCCGACGAAGCCGTCATCGGCCGCAAATACTACCGCTCCGGCGAGAGCGAATACACCATCAACGGCCAGCTCTGCCGTCTCAAGGACATCTACGAGCTGCTGCTGGACACCGGCATCGGACGGGACGGCTACTCCGTCATCGGACAGGGACGCATCGCGGAGATCGTCGCCGCAAAAAGCAGCGAGCGCCGCGAAATTTTCGAGGAAGCCTGCGGCATCGCCAAGTACCGCTACCGCAAAAACGAGGCGGAGCGGCGTCTGGCCGCGGCGGCAGAGAACCTCGAGCGTCTGCGGGACATCCTCGACGAGCTGGAAGCCCGGGTTGGCCCGCTGGAAAAAGAGAGCGAGAAGGCCCAGCGCTTTCTCGAGCTCAGCGCCCGGCGGAAGACGCTGGAAGTCACCCTCTGGACCGACGGCGTCCACCGCGCCCGGGAGGCCGTCCGCCGTCAGGTGCGGGACTATGAGACCGCTCAGGCCGAGTATGAGCGGTTTGACCGGGAGGCCAGAGCCGCCGAGGCCGAGGCTGAGAAGATCCGTATGCAGGCACAGCAGCTGACCATTGCCGTCGAGCGCCTGAATGGGGATATTCGCAGCATCACAGAAGAGCTTTCCGGCAGCGACAGCCGAATCGCCGTGCTGGAAAACGACATCGCCCGCAACGAGGAGAGCGCCGCCGCACTGCGGGAGGACATCGCCGCAGGCGAGCAGGACAGCACCGAGGCTTCCGCCGCGCTGGAACGCCACCGCGCCGTGGCCCGGTCCATGGCAGCAGCAGGGGAGAAGCTGGCCGCAGAGCTGGCCGAACTGGACGCAGAACTCCTGCGTCTGACCAGCGAGAACAACGCCAGCGGCGCCCGCCGGGACATCCTGCGGGCCGAGGCGGCCGACCTGACGGCGAAGCGTACCGAGGCACAGGTGGCGAGAGCCGCCGCCGAAGCCGCCGCGCAGGCCGCGCAGGAGCAGCTGCCCGCCCTCGCCGAGAACACCGAGGCCCTCGAGGCCCAGCGGGACGAGGCAAAGCAGGACCTTGCCGATACCATCGAGTACCGGAAGATGCTGGCCGAGAACGAAAAGCAGCTGGCAAATGTGAAGGCCGGCTTGGAGCTCAAGCTGAAAGGCCGCGGCACCGCCCTCAATGAGGCCGATGCCGCCGAGCAGAAGCTTGGCCGTGAACTGGACGCCGCCCGTCAGCGCCTCGGCGTGCTGAAAGAGCTGGAAAAGAACATGGACGGCTACCAGAACTCGGTCAAGACGGTCATGCGGGCCGCGTCGGCCCGCCGTCTGCGGGGCATCATCGGGCCGGTGTCGTCGATTTTGAGCGTCGAGCCGGGGCGGGAAGTCGCCATCGAAACGGCATTGGGCGGCGCGCTGCAGAACATCGTGGCGGAGAACGAAGCCGCCGCCAAGGCCGGCATCGCCCTGCTCCGCAGCGAGAACGCGGGCCGCGCCACCTTCCTGCCGCTGGACACCGTTCAGCCCGGCTTTTTCCGGGGGAGTCTCTCCGGTTCGGCCCGGCTGGCGTCCAGCCTCGTCAAGGCCGACCCCCGCTATGCGAACATCGTGTCGAATCTGCTGGGCCGCATCGTGGTGGTGGACGACATCAACGAAGCCTCCCGTGTGGCCCGGGAGCTGGGCTACCACAACAAGGTGGTCACGCTGGACGGTCAGGTCATCAACGCGGGCGGCAGCTTCACCGGCGGCAGCGTCCAGCGGTCGGCGGGCCTGTTCACCCGCAAGCAGGAGATGGAAGAGCTGCGCGTCAGGGCCGCCAAACTCCAGAAGGACTGCCTCGCGGCGCAGGACCGCACCGACGAGCTGAAAACGCAGGTGGATGCGCTGGCCGCAGAGCTGACCGCCACCGAGAGCGAGATCATTACGGCGGCCAATGACCGCATCCGCGCCGAGGCCGAACAGAAACGCCTCGAGGCGGCTGTGGAGCAGTCGGAAGCGGCGCTCGCCGGGCGTCAGGATGAGATGGAGCGGCGGAAAGCCCAGCTGGACGCCGCCCGCGCCCGTGCCGAAGACGCCGCAAAGCAGGAAGAAGCCCTTGCCGCCGACATCGAGACGCGGACGGCCGAGCTGGAACGCATCGCTGAGGGCGACGACGCCTTCCTTGCACAGCAACGGAGCCTCGCCGAGCGCCTGAGCGCCAAGCGGATGGAGCAGTTGGCCCGTCAGAAGGACGCCGAGCTGGCCCGCAGCCAGATCGAAGCGCTGGAAAAACAGGCCAGAGACGCTGAGAGCCGCCGCGCTGCGCTGGAAGAGAGCCTCACCGCCCTCGCCGCCCGCAGCGGGGCCTGTCAGGAAGAAATCGAGGCCATCCGCCGGGCCAAGACCGACAGCACCGCGCTCATCGCGGCAAAAGAGGCCGAGATACGCGAGGCCACCGAGAAGCGCCTGCTCTGCCAGAAGGACGAGACGGAGGCTCTTGCAAAAGGCCGCGCCGCCGCCGATGAGCGGGAAGAGACGGGCCGCGAGATGGCCCGTCTGGCGGAGCGGAAAGCCGCCGCCGAGGGCGAATACGACCAGATGGCCGCGAAGCTCTGGGACGAGTATCAGCTGACCCTCTCTCAGGCCGAAGAGCTCTGCGTGGAGTTCGAGAACGTGAACGTCCTCCGGGCGCAGGTGGCCGACCTGCGGGGAAAGATACGCGCTCTGGGCAACGTCAACGTCAGCGCCATCGAGGAGTATCAGGAGGTCAAGGCCCGCTACGACACCCTCCGCGCTCAGGTGGAGGACGTCGAGGGCAGCAGGAACGAGCTGACCAGAATGATCACCAGCCTGTCAGGCCAGATGAAAGATATCTTCACCGACAGCTTCCGGGCCATCAACGAGAACTTTGGCCGCGTCTTTACCGAGCTGTTCGGCGGCGGCGAGGCCAGCCTTGTGCTGGAAGATGAGAGCGACGTGCTCTCCTGCGGCATCGGCATCCGGGTGGCCCCGCCGGGCAAGGTCATCAAGAATCTGGAAGCCCTGTCCGGCGGCGAGCAGGCGCTGGTGGCCATCAGCATCTATTTCGCCATCCTCGCCGTCAACCCCGCGCCCTTCTGCATCCTCGACGAGATCGAGGCCGCGCTGGATGACGCCAACGTCGTCCGCTTCGCGCAGTATCTGCGCCGAGTGAGCGACAAGACCCAGTTCATCGTCATCACCCACCGCCGCGGCACCATGGAGGCCGCCAACGTCCTCTACGGCGTCACCATGCAGGAGGACGGCGTCTCCAAACTGCTCAAACTCGATTTGGAACAGGTTGACGCGGAACTGGTTTCGTAGGTATAATAAGATAGCCCTCTCAGTCTGCTTCGCAGACAGCTCCCCCAGAGGGGGAGCCATTGGCAGACCGGGAAACTTTGAGCTGGCCGCTGAAAGTCTGATTGGGCATAAAATGCCGGGCCTTGCTACAGAGGTTAGCATCCGTTGACCTTGACAACAGGGCACTACTGTTTCCGATACGAAAAACTTCTCTCGTCCCGCGTGAGCCTGACCGGCACGCCAGAGGCTCCCCTACTAGGGGAGCTGGCGGGCGCAAGCCCGACTGAGAGGTTGTACGAAGGATAAGCTAAAAAAGAGCATAAAACCTGAAAAGGAGAGAACCCATGGGACTCTTTGGATTTGGCAAAAAAGAAAAGGACAAAATGAAAGACGGCCTCGAAAAGACCCGCACGGGCTTTTGGGGCAACATCCTGAACACCCTCACCGGCAGCAAGATCGACGACGACCTCTACGATGAGCTGGAAGAACAGCTCATCCTCGCCGATGTGGGCGGCGACGTCGCCATGAAGCTGGTGGACGCCCTCCGCGACCGCGTGCAGGAAAAGGGCCTCAAGACCGGCGAACAGGCGGCTGACGCTCTGCGCGACATCATCGCCGACGAGATGCGCCCGGAGACTGAAATGGCGCTGGACGGCCATCCCGCCGTCATCCTCGTCATCGGCGTCAACGGCGTGGGCAAGACCACCAGCATCGCAAAGCTGGCCGACTACTACACCCGTCAGGGCAAAAAGGTCATGCTGGCCGCAGGCGACACCTTCCGCGCCGCCGCCAGCGAGCAGCTGGAGATCTGGGCGGGCCGCGCCGGTGTGCCGATCGTCAAGGCCGGCGAGGGCGCAGACCCCGCCGCCGTCATCTTCGACACCGTAAAGTCTGCCACCGCCCGGGGCTATGACATGGTCATCGCCGATACGGCCGGACGTCTCCACAACAAGTCGAACCTGATGAGCGAGCTGTCCAAGATCAGCCGCAGCGTCAGGAAGGCCGCTCCCGAAGCCAGCCTCGAGACCCTGCTGGTGCTGGACGCCATCACGGGCCAGAACGCCATCAGCCAGGCAAAGGAATTCTGCAAGGCTGCTGACGCCACCGGCATCATCCTGACCAAGCTCGACGGCACGGCCAAGGGCGGCTGCGTGGTGGCCGTCAAGCAGCGCCTCGGTCTGCCGGTGCGGTTCATCGGCGTGGGCGAGGGCATCGACGACCTCATCCCCTTCACCCCGGAGGGCTTTGTGGAAGAGCTCATCCCCCGCACGGGCTGGAAGCATTAAGCCCTCTCCGTCACCTGCGGTGCCACCTCTCCCAAAGGGAGAGGCACTGGCGCGCCGGGCAGGCCCACGCTGGATGAGCAAAGCCTGATTTATCGGAGACTGTAGTGCTCCGCTGCCAAGGGCAGGGAGCAGCAGACATAGAAAGGGAGTAACCCCAATGAGAATTTGTGCAGCCACCGGCAACGCCGGAAAGCTCCGCGAGCTGCGGCGCATCCTCGAGGCTCAGGGCCACGAGGTGGTCAGCCAGAAGGAGCTTGGCATCACCATCGAGCCGGACGAGACCGGCACTACCTTTGAGGCCAATGCCCTCATCAAGGCCGAGACCATCTGCAAGGCCAGCGGCCTGCCCACCATCGCCGACGATTCCGGCCTCTGCGTGGACGCGCTGGACGGCGCCCCCGGCGTCTACAGCGCCCGCTACTGCGGCCACCACGGCGACGACGAGGCCAACAACGACAAGCTTCTCGAGAAGATGAAGGACGTCCCGGCGGGGCAGCGCGGCGCGAAGTTCGTGGCGGCGGTCTGCTTCATCCTGCCCACCGGCCAGCACCTTACCTGCCGGGGCGAATGCCCGGGCCGCGTCGCCTTTGAGCGGCTGGCCGGGGACTACGGCTTCGGCTACGACCCGCTCTTCATCCCCGACGAGTGCGGTGTGGGCAAGACGGACAAGCGCCCCAACTCGGAGGGCCGCAGCTATGCCCAGCTGACTCCCGACGAGAAGGACGCCATCAGCCACCGCGGAAATGCGCTGGCGGAGATGGAGAAGGAGCTGCCGGAGTTTTTGAAGAAAGCGGAGTAAGGTTCTCTTTTGCGCGCCAAAAGAGAACCAGAAATGGTTCTCGCGCCTGTGCGCGGGGGTAGAGCGCGGTTACGCGAGGTTAAGTTCTCTTTTGCGTGCCAAAAGAGAACCAGAA
>OJSB01001792.1_pt1 | contig 13604 bp, 10 predicted proteins | sample 1599331 | NCBI WGS metagenome assembly OJSB01 (sample SAMN04168657, study PRJEB22393) | human gut metagenome | biome: human gut microbiome; feature: stool | host: Homo sapiens | collected 2014-03-20
GGCTTCAAGATCTTGGCGCAAAGCGACGGCGTCAATGTCAGTGCAATGATGACGGAAAGCACCATTGCAGAAACAATGGTGATCGAGAACTGCCGATAAATCACGCCGGTAGATCCGCCAAAGAAGGCCATCGGGATAAACACAGCTGACAGCACCATTGCAATGCCAACCAATGCCCCAGTAATCTGCCCCATTGATTTCACTGTTGCGGTGTGCGGATCTGTTCCGTCCTCACGCATCACACGTTCGACGTTCTCCACTACCACAATAGCGTCGTCAACCAACAGACCAATTGCCAACACCATGGCGAACATCGTCAGCATGTTAATTGAGAACCCCGTAGCAGCAAGCGTGCCGAAGGTGCCCAGAAGCACAACTGGCACAGCGATCGTCGGAATGATCGTTGCACGCCAATTCTGCAGGAAAAGGAACATAACGCAGACCACCAGAATAATGGCCTCAATCAGCGTCTTCACCACTTCATGCAGAGCCGCGCGAACGAAAGGCGTCGTATCGAAAGGAACGACGACCTCAACGCCTTGAGGCATCAAACTCTTCAATTCCTCTACTCGTTTCAGTACCGCAGCCTGCGTTTCCAAAGCGTTCGAACCAGAAGCCAGCTTGATGGCCATACCCGAGGCTGCATAGCCGTTGAAAGTACCCAACGCTATGTAGTCCTTCTGATCCAGTTTTACTTCGGCAACGTCACGCAAATAGACATTTGCGCCTTCCTCTGTCACCTTTAAGAGAATATTGCGGAAATCTTCGGGAGTCTCAAGCAAACTCGATGAAGAAATAGTCGCCGTAAACTCCTGCTTGCCGTCAGTCGGCTGTGCAGCAAGACTGCCGGTCGAAACCTGCATGTTTTGTGCGCTGATCGCCGACGTAATATCTGACGGATTGAGCTTGTACTTAACAAGTTTGTCCGGATCAAGCCAGACGCGCATGGCATAAGACGCACCAAATACTTGAGCTTCACCCACACCGCTCACACGCGCAAGCGGTTCCTGAATGTTCGAGGTCAGGAAGTCGCCCAAGTCAGCCGTCTTGATAGACGGGTCCTTACTCACAAAACCAACCACCATCAAGAAATTGGCAGAGGTCTTCTGAATCGTGACGCCGAGCTGTTGAACTACCTGCGGCAGAGAAGTAAGAGCAGTTGAGATCTTATTCTGCACCTGCACCTGCGCCATATCGGGGTTGGTGCCAGTTTCAAATGTCACCGTGATACTTACGCGCCCCGCGGAATCCGAAGTCGACTGCATATAGAGGTAGCCGTCGAGCCCTGTGAGGTTCTGCTCAATCACCTGCGTTACGGTATTTTCAATCGTGCTCGCAGATGCACCAGGATAAGTCGCGGTGATGCTCACTTGAGGAGGAGCGATCTGAGGATACTGACTCACCGGCAGCGTCGAAATCGACAGGATACCGGCTAGCATGATGATGATCGCGATCACCCAAGAAAAAACTGGGCGGTCAATAAAAAAACGCGAAAACATGAATCAGCGTCTCCGGGGTTAGAAGAGCGGCTTGCCTTCGGGAGCCGATTTGGGATCGTATTCTTTTGGGGTCACAACTGCGCCCGGCGCTGTACGTTGAAAACCTTCAAAGATCACACGGTCACCCGCCTGGATACCGGAATCAACAATCCAGAAAGTGCCTTGCGTTTGAGTGGCAACAATATTGCGACGCTCGACTTTATTGTCCTTATCAACGACATAAACGTAAGTATTGCCGCGCGTATCACGCATGACAGACTGCATGTGTACAAGGATCCCGTCCGGACGCAAGCCTTCAACAAGATTGGCTCGGACAAACATACCTGGAAGCAGAAGACGGTCAGGATTGGCAAATTCAGCACGCAGACGCACAGAGCCAGTACTTTCATCAACCTGTACATCCGTAAAAGTGAGTTTGCCCTTTTGAGCGTATTTCGATCCGTCTGAGAGAATAAGCTCTACTTCAGCAGCTCCCTGAGTATCGGTCTTAAGCGTGCCTGCCGCAATTTCACGCTGAATGCGAAGCATGTCGTCGGCAGTCTGTGTCACATCAACATAAATCGGATCGAGCTGCTGCACCGTCGTAAGAGCAGTTGTCTGATAAGCCGACAACAGCGCGCCTTCCGTAAATTCCGAACGCGACACTCGACCAGAAATAGGCGAGCGAACCTTCGTATAGTCAAGATTAATCTTGGCAGTCAGTACAGCAGCTTCCGCAGCTTTCACGGCTGCTTGAGCAGTCTTCATGGCTGCCTGTGCAGCATCATCAGATTGCTTAGAAACAGCATTAGTTTTCACAAGTTCTCGCGAGCGCTTAGCATCTGCTGCTGCTTGCGTAAGCTGAGCGCGCGCTTGCGCAAGCGAAGCTTCTGAACTTTTCAGCTGAGCTTCATAAATGGCCGGGTCAATCTGATAAAGCGGATCACCAGCCTTCACTTCCTGCCCTTCTTTAAAAAGACGCTTCTGCAGGATTCCATTCACTTGCGGACGAACTTCAGCAACAGTGTAGGAATTTGTCCGACCGGTGAGTACCGTCGCAATATGCAGAGGTTCGGCCTTAGCCGTTACCACAACGACTTCCTGAGGAGGCATTTGATGCTCTGCGGCGATGGCAGAGCTGACGAATGTATTTTTTTCGCAGCCCGTCAAAAGCACAACCGCACTGAGCGCAAGGCCTATCGCAGCATGAAGCGTTTTTTGTTTCAACAACATTCTCAATTCAACCCGACTTGACTGATCCATGGAACTTGGTTTGTGCAAATGAACATGCGTTCACTCTGAACAAGAGTTCAGAGTTATAGCATACAAAAACAGTATGCGGGGTTTTTCTAATACTCCTCTTTTATGCTTCTTCGCCAAACCCAAGTCCGTTCACAGGTAGAATTACCTAGTTTGAAAGCTCTATTTGCACTTTTTTGCAAAAGCTTCATCCTCAGCGGCGTCAGCTTCTGCGAACTGAACACCGTGTTGCTTTATTCCGGGAAGCCGGAGCCATGTTCGAAGCCCTCCATTTTCAATATTTCCTCGGCGGTCTCGTCTCGCTCATCACCATCACGAATCCGCCATCCAAAATGCCTCTCTTCATCAGTCTTACACAAGGCATGAGTGAGGAAAGACGGCGTCAACAAGCTAATTGGGCTGGCATTTATGCTGCAGCCATCATGCTGGTGAGTCTTGTCTGCGGCAATGTACTGCTTGCGTTTTTTGGCATTTCGTACGGTGCGATGCGCATTGCAGGCGGTCTCGTTGTCGCAGCGATTGGCTATCAAATGCTTTTTGGAGGTAATTCTCCGAACAAAGCGCCGATTGTTCGCCGCGACCGCGAGGACTATGCTTTTTTCCCCATTGCCATGCCGGGTATCGCGGGTCCCGGTACGATCGCTGTGGTCATCGGATTTTCTACAGAAATTGCAGAGCTCCCGGGCTATATCGATATGGCTATCGCTTTTGCATGGACGGCGCTAGCGATTCTGTGCGCAACCAGTCTCTCATGGTTCATCATGCGCTATTCCGATGTCATTTCAAATCGCCTTGGCCCCTCTGGAACTCTCGTCATCGGTAAGCTGATGGGGTTTCTGCTGATCTGTATTGGCGTTCAGTTCGTCGGATCTGGCATCCGAACTTTCATCGCCGGTGGCTAACTTCAACTTGAATTCAATAAAAAAGACCCCTTGGAAACTTCTTTATTCCAATAGGGTCTTTCTTTGAATTCCAACCAGCTTATTCCACTGTCACGCTCTTAGCGAGATTCCTTGGTTTATCGACATCCGTCCCGCAAACGAGAGCGGCATGATAGGCCAACAATTGGAGCGGTACGACGTGCAGAATAGGAGAGAGCATGCCGTAATTTTCCGGCAAACGAATGACGTGCACTCTTTCCTCAGAGGTGATGTTGCTATCCCCATCGGCAAAAACATACAGTTCGCCCCCTCGGGCACGGACTTCCTGCATGTTGCTTTTAAGTTTCTCCAGAAGCCGATCATTCGGCGCGACCGTTACAACCGGCATATCCTCATCCACGAGTGCCAATGGGCCGTGCTTTAATTCACCTGCTGGATACGCCTCTGCGTGGATATAGCTGATTTCCTTTAGTTTCAAAGCACCTTCCAAGGCAATCGGATAATGCATGCCTCGTCCGAGGAAAAGAGCGTGCTCCTTCCGCGCGAATCTTTCAGCCCAATCAATCACCTGAGGCTCAAGAGCAAGTACAGCTCCCAACGCTGCAGGAACATGGCGCAAAGCCTTAAGTTCTCTTTCTTCGTCCTCTGGCGTGAGTCGGCCATTGAGTTTGGCGAGAGTCAGCGCCAAGAGATAGATAGCCGTAAGTTGAGTAGTAAACGCCTTTGTTGACGCAACACCGACTTCTACACCAGCACGCGTCACATAAGCAAGGCGACTCTCGCGCACCATAGCCGATGTAGCAACGTTGCAAATCGTCAGGGACTTTGTCATTCCCAACTCGGCAGCATGACGAAGCGCCGCCAATGTATCAGCCGTCTCTCCAGACTGTGAAATCGTTATCACTAATGTGTCCGGATCTGGCACAGAAATACGGTAGCGATACTCGCTTGCAATCTCAACATCGCAATGAAGTCCCGCAATAGCCTCAATCCAATATTTTGCCGTCAGCGCAGCGTAATAAGAAGTACCGCAAGCCAGGAAAAGCAGACGTTTCACACCAGTGAAAACCGTCTCGGCCTCTGATCCAAAGAGTTTAGGCGTAATGCCGGCAACGCCTTCGAGCGTATCGCTGATGGCACGAGGCTGCTCGAAAATCTCTTTTTGCATGTAATGGCGATAAGGTCCCAGATCCACTGCGTGGGAATAGGCCTGAACTGTGCGCACCGGACGTTCAACCGACATAAATTCGCTCCCATTTCGAGCGAAAACATCTACAGCATCCGGTGTAATTTCACAGACATCACCCTCTGCGAGATACAAAATTCGGTCAGTGATACCAGCTACAGCCATAGCATCTGAAGCTGCAAACATTTCACCATTGCCAAGACCTACTACAAGAGGAGAGCCCTGACGAGCCAGAACGACTCGATGAGGCTCATCCTTGCAAATAACTGCAATCGCGTAACTGCCGGCAAGTTCAAGCACACTTTTTTTTACGGCTTCAAGCAGATCACCTTGATAGTTCGAATGAATGAGATGGGCAATCACCTCTGTATCCGTCTGACTGGTGAAGTCATAGCCGAGATTCTTCAAACGCTCTCGAATGGACTCGTAATTTTCAATAATGCCGTTGTGCACGAGACCGATGAGTCCACGGGAAAAGTGGGGGTGAGCATTGCAGACTTCTGGTGCTCCATGAGTGGCCCATCGCGTATGTGCAATCCCTGTCGGAGCATTGAGTTCTTTAGCCTGTCGCGCTAATTCGGCAACTCGCTGAGTTGAACGTGCGCGGCGGAGCCCATCATCGCCAACGGTGGCTATGCCGCAGGAGTCATAACCCCGATACTCCAATCGCCGCAACCCTTCAATAAGCAACGGAACGACGTTACGACGAGCTGCCGCAGCCACAATGCCACACATATGTCTTCTCCCACAATTCAATCAGTTCTTTTTCACCGGGCGAGTCCACCCTTCCACCACTATCTGCCTCGCACGGCCAACCACCAGTTTGCCTGCAGGAACAGAACGCGTCACTGTTGTGCCCGCCCCCACTGTGGCACCAGCACCAACCAAGACAGGAGCGACAAGTTCAGTACCTGAACCAATAAAGGCATCATCACCGATCTCAGTGCGAAATTTATTTACGCCATCGTAATTACAGGTAATAGTCCCCGCTCCAATGTTGACGCGTTCGCCGATTGAAGCGTCTCCGATATAAGTGAGATGGTTCACTTTGCTTGAAAGCCCCACCACAGACTTTTTCACCTCAACGAAGTTACCAATGTGGTTTTCTCCCAGGAGTTTGGCGCCAGGGCGAAGGCGAGAGTATGGACCCACTCGGCTTCCCGTCCCTACTGATGCACCATCAATGTGGCAGAACGGAAGAATCTGTACACCATCGGCTATCTGGGCATCCCTGATGACGCAGTTGGCACCAATCTTTACATTGCTGCCAATCACGACTCGTCCCTCAAAGACGACATTCACATCGATTTCCACATCTTGTCCGCAAGTGAGTTCACCGCGCAAATCGAATCGATCGGGGTCAATAATCGTCACACCGGCCTCAAGAAGTCGTTCAGCCTGCACTCGCTGCCACACCCTTTCAAGCCGTGCAAGCTGTGATTTGGAGTTGATTCCTTCGACCTCCCAGACATGCTCTGGATGGACTGTTGTAATCGACACGCCGTCATTAAAGGCGAGACCAATCACATCGGTAAGGTAGTACTCCCCTTGAGCGTTTTGATTTTTCAGACGACTGAGCCAATCAGCAAGATGAGCTGTCGGGAGGCACATGATGCCGGTATTCACTTCACAAATTCGTTTTTCTTCGGAGGAAGCATCTTTTTCCTCAACGATTGAAGCTACGGCACCTGAAGCATTGCGCACAATGCGTCCATATCCTGTTGGATCCGAAAGCTCTACTGTTAGTAATACTAAACTGCCATCAGCTCCCGCCTCAGCCATGGCCATCAGCGTCTTTTGGGATAACAATGGTACGTCCCCCAAACAGACCAGCGTCAAGGGATCTTCGGGGTTAATTGCTGCCAGCGCCTGCATAAGTGCATGCCCCGTACCTAGCTGTTCCTGCTGAAATGCAAAGACGATATCTGTGCGGCCCTCGTAATGCTTTCTCACGATATCAGCAGCATGCCCAATCACAACCACTCGCGGATGATCGGCTAAGCCCGCCGTGGCATCAAGTACATGGTCAAGCAGCGGGCGCCCAGCAAGCGCCTGAAGCACTTTGGGCAAACTAGAGTGCATACGTTTGCCTTTACCTGCAGCGAGAACAACTACGTTCATGATGAATCCCAGACTGTATGAATGGAGCGAATTCTAACGAACGAAGGGCTCTGCCGAAGTAGAGCCCTTCCAATCACTCGTAAAAGAAAGCCTTGAATGATCAAATCGAGGCTGAAACCGTCACAACTGCAGGAAGGCGACCGCGACCAACCTCCGCATCAACCGGACGACTCATGAGATTGCGATGGCGCTCAGCTAAAAACTTTTTATTGTCGGCGGTCGGAAGCAAAGACCCCACAACCATACCGAAGCCAGCAGCAATAAAGCCACCCAAGACATTCGGAAACACTTCACCTAAAGCTGACCAGGTAAGCACCACCCAGACTGCGCTACCAAGGAAAATCGAAATGTAGCAGCCCAGACGCGTAGCCTTCTTCCAATAAAGTCCGCAAACGAGCGGCCAGAAAGCTCCTACAACCGGAAACTGATAAGCCATTGCCACCATGTCATAAATAGCTGCCCCCTCAAGCGCGATCGAATAGGATAGAACGCAAACAGCGAAAACAGCGACGGAGAGGCGCATGGCTCGAAGCATATTGCGATCGTCGATTTTCATAAAGTGACGAAGCACATTCTCAACAAAAATTGTGGATGGAGCCAGCATCGTCGCAGAGGCCGTCGACATAACAGCCGAGAGCACAGCACCGAAAAATACTACACGCAGCCACATCGGCATGTAATCGCGCACGAGCGTCGGAAGAAGCTGCTGCGGATCCTCAGACAACATCTTTTCAGCGGCATCCGGCATTACAAGAATGGCGGCAACAACGATGAACATCGGCACGAAAGCAAAAAGAATGTAAAACGATCCCCCAAGGATGGGACCTGCAACTGCCGTCGGCAAATTCTTTGCAGACATGACGCGCTGAAAAACGTCTTGCTGAGGAATTGAACCGATCATCATCGTCATCGCAGCTGAAATCCAAAAGAGCCAGCCAGTGGTCGTGGGTTCAGGAAATGCGTGAAAGAGGTCGCGTCCGCGGGCATAGTCGACAACCTTATCCATGCCGCCAGCAAGGTCGGTCGCAAACCACAGGATGGCAACAAGACCTACAACGATGACTATCATCTGCACAAAGTCCGTCATCGCTACCGACCACATGCCGCCGACCATCGTATAAGCCAATACCACAGCCGCCCCAATCACCATACCGGTGGTCATCGAGACTGCGCCTTCAGTGATCAGATTAATGACTAGACCAAGCGCCGTTACTTGAGCGCCTACCCAGCCAAGGTAACTGATAACAATCGCGACTGAACAAAGCAACTCTACAGAGCGCCCGTAACGATCACGATAGTAGTCACCAAGCGTAAGGATGTTCTGCTTATAGAGTTTGTGAGCAAAAAACGTACCCACCAGGATCAGTGCCATGCCTGACCCAAAAGGCTCTTCGATCACCCCGGCAATTCCGCTTTCAATGAAGCGTCCAGGAAGCCCAAGAATCGTTTCTGAGCCGAACCATGTCGCAAAAGTTGCCGTAATGACCATAGGCAGCGGGAGGCTGCGGCCGGCGAGAGCAAAGTCACTCGTGTTCTTGACACGAGTCGCTGCAATAACACCGATAGCAATCGTAGCAACGATATAGAGCAGGACAAAACCAGTCAGCGTCATCTCTTCCTAATCCTTATAAAAACGACGTTGAACGGAAAACCGTAAGATTTATTTCTCGCGCATTTTAGGTTTCACACCCCAAATACGCGCCTCTCATGCCCCCTAATGTATTCCCTGAAGTCAGGAATCGGGCAAGACTTTATCGAGATCAAAAAAATGCACTGCATTCGCTAAAAAATGCAGTGCATTCAACTAGTTAACAATAAGTTCTGGAAAGCGTTTATGGCCCTGTATGCTATTTTATGCCGACCATCCGATCGCTTATTGTCGACAATAATTCAACTTTATGCCTGTGCACTAGATTCGTTTTGGCGAATGGCACATAGAAGCCAACCACCAGTCCCTGTCACAGGTTTTTCAAGCACCCAGATTTCATCAAAGGTTTCAGGTTCTCCATTTACGACAAGCGAACCAGAGAAGCGAACACTTGCATAGTAGGTACCGTCCTGCTGAGCGATGCCAAGGAGTTCATTTTCCAAAGTTTTCACTTCGGTGTGGTAAACCTCACCCTTGCGCTCACGCAACTGATGCGTCACGGCAGTAAAAATTTCATTTGACGTGAAGTCAGAAATCTCTATCACATTACCTGTATCCCAGGCTTGTTGAAGCTTTAGGTAGTTGTCGCGGGCCGTCTTCAAGAATCCTTCACGATCAAAATCTACAGGCGTCACATCGACAAGTCCGGAGCTCTCGGCAGCGCTGGAAGATTCCGAAGCAGCGCCTCCCATTAATTGATCCATGAGACTGCCGCTACGAACACCCCCCTGCGACTGTTGGCAGTTTTGCTGGGGAGCAGAATTCGACTCGCGCTGCATAGTCTGCTCCATATCAGTCTGACGCTGTTGGTCAAACGGATTGGATCCAGCTGGGCCACCTGCAGTTTGAGGACGACGGCGCATCAGGAACATGCGCACAACAAAAAAGACCACAACTGCAAGCAGTAAACCAGTAATCAGACTGGAAATCCCTGCACCATTAATACCGAGAAGACTCAAGAGTGCAGTAATGCCAAGCGCTGCAGCGATACCACCAAGCACACTGCGCATCATGGATGGTTTTTGTGCTGGTGTTGGTGCCGGAGCCGCCTTGGGCTGAGCTTGATTAGCTCTAGGCTGTGCTGAAGGCGCCGCCGGAGCAGCTGTCGGAGCACGCTGCGAGAAGGTGGGAGCGGCCTTGCCAAAACTTGCTCCACCGCCGAAGCGTTTAGCTGCATCAGCATCGAACGACGTGGTAGCAAGGGCTACACAGACGACGAGGGCTGCGATGAGATTCTTCATTAACTTTTCCTTTGAGAAGTCGATGCGACGGGTCTCTCGCCGCAGGGGATCAATCGGGGAATCCGATCGCTAAGAGCGCATTTTTATGGCTTGATACCGATGTGGAGCGCGCAAACTCCGAAAGTCAGATTGTGCCACTTCACACGAGAAAACCCGACTGATCGCATTAGATTTGCAAAGGTTGGCTGATCAGGGTGCATGCGAATAGATTCAGCTAAATATCTATAAGAATCAGCATCTCCTGCAATTTTTCCTCCCAACCAGGGCATGAAGTGAAACGAGTAAAAATCGTAAAAAGGCTTTAAGAGAGGAGCACACTTGGAAAATTCAAGCACCAAAAGCTTTCCACCCGGTTTGAGTACGCGGAGCATCTCAGCCAAAGCACGATCCTTGTGAGTCATATTACGGATGCCAAAAGACACCGTCACACGATCGAACGCATTGTCTTCAAAAGGAAGATGTTCAGCGTCTGCCTGTATCACCTGACAATTGAGGCCTAATTGTTCCAAACGTTGACGGCCATAGCTGAGCATTTCATAGTTGATATCGGTAGCGGTAATATTTTCTGCATTTGTCCGATGTGCAAAAGCAATTGCCAGATCACAGGTCCCGCTTGCGATATCCAGTAGCTTCATGCCCCGAGTGACTTCCGCCTCTCGAATGCAACGGTGCTTCCAACCACGATGCATACCAAAGCTGAGTATGTCATTCATTAGATCGTACTTCGGGGCCACACTATCAAAAACCTCACGAACCTTCTCTTCTTTTTTGGCTTCTTCAACTTTAATGAACCCAAAATCAATTTGTTTTTCCGCTTCACTCACGTTTTTTTTCGATTTATCCGTCATTTTATCTTCAAATGATTGAGGGATTAGGCATGTCCGCAGCCACCGTGCGGAGGTCTATTTTTTGTCACAAAAGGAGCATTTCTAGGATCATGAGGATCGCGTGAAGCACCCACTTTTTCTAGTTCTTCAAGGTATTTCTGCCAAAGCACATCACGCTCATGATCAAGCTTCTCAAAATAGTCCCAACTGTAGACGCCTGAATCGTGACCATCGTCATAGAGAAGCCTGAGAGCATACTGTCCCACGGGCTCTACTCCTTTCAATCCCACTTCCGCCTTTCCTACTTGCAGAACAGCTTCGTCAGGAGAGTGCCCCTGAACTTCAGCAGACGGAGAAAACACACGCAGAAACTCAAAGGGAAAAACTGCACGAGCATTATTTTGATAAATAAGTTCGAGCGTGCGAGTCTTCTGATGCACAAGCACTTGAACGGGGACTTTCATAGCTTGAATCCTGAACAAGCAAAAAGCCGCCCGCCGAAAGGGCGAAGCGGCTTGATAAAAATGGTCCCGCGACAGGGACATACGCCACTTGATATTTATGAAAATTTCAAGCAACCATCGTTTCCGTGTACCTTCTTGTGTACTAAAAACGAAAGGCTAGGAAGCGCGAACAGCTCACCTTGTCGCGCTTTCAGGTGCCGGAGAATAACACAAACCTTTACTAGGGCGCACCGGCACGAACTCCCTATGACATATAAAAGAGTCTGCCAGAACTTTCAATCGTCGACACGCTCACGATGAGAATCATCAATCTTTACCATCAGCCGGCTAATTCCCATCTCAAGCCCCTCAGAACAGACCTGGCGAAGCTATTTCATCGTGGGAATTTTGGGAATTTCGGGAACGCCTACTGCGAGTAGGCTTCGCAGGCAATTTGCCTTTGGGAATTCTTGGGAATTTTGGGAATTCCTTTAAATTTCATAAACATATGAAAACCCGCCGCAGGAACATTCCCCACGACGGGTAAAGATGCTTTAGGCGCCACCGCCCGAAGATTCATCAATCGGCATCATCACATAGACGCATCGAGCGCCTGACAGATGCGGGGCAATCGTCTTCCCCAGCGGGCCGGATGCTTTGAACATGTATGGATGACTTCGATCGTTTTGCTTTAAACGGCCTTGTTTGGCTAATGCACTAAGCACAACCTTTGGCACATCCCCGACCGGACATAACTCAGCATCAAACAATGTACGGTTGATAAATGCTTCGGTAGGGATATCTTCAATGGTTACTTTCAACACACCCATACAGGGAAGGGCCGAGGCCGCCTGAATTGGCGTGTCACTGCCAGGCCGCTGAAGCGCAAAACGCCCACGGTTCGCACTGATTTTCTCCACGACGTATAGAACGCGCTCGCGATCCTGCATTTCTGCTGTCTTGTATTCGGCGCGCCACGCTCTGAAGCACTTAGCCGCAAACTCTGAAGGCATGCCAGCCGTCCAGGGAAGAACACCAAAGCGAATAGCTAGCTCACCCGCTTTCGCAATTAATGCGCAACGTCTAGCAACGCGAACGATTTGAGTGTCTTTCGTCCCGCAGTGCTTATTCACCCAATCGCTCATCTGCTCCCGCAAGTTGCTTTCAAACTGCGACACACCAATAACCGCAATATGAGCAATCAACGCCCGAATGAACGCCGGTCCCGCCGTACCATAAGCTTCTGACTTTGACGCGGTATTGATCTGATTGGCGTATTGAGCGGCAAGCGCTAAACGCTCATCCTTTGTTTTCGTCGGATCAAATTCACCATCAAACACGCCGAATTCGGGACCGCCTGCCGCCGCTGGGATATCAGCCATGCGCATTTTTACGCCTTCCTTGAGCGCGCCTTTTTTCCCAGGAGCTTTTGCCGCATAGTCCTCTATGGTCTCCTCTCCGGTGGAAAGGAATAGAAGCCGCCAGGTCAGCACACGACGCGCCTCCAAACCCTTTGTTGCACGGCCTTTCCCGCGTTCATTACCGAGCATGTAGATAATCAACGCAAGCAACGCGGGGGATGCCTGCCCAATCTCATCCAGAATCAACGGCAAATGCGTATGCGCGGCGGCGGCGCTTTCAAGCCCGTTGTCGGTAGTACGCCAGGTTCCCATTTCTCCTCGTTCATTAGCCGGCCCCCAAAGCGAGCACAACGCACGGGCGCAAGTGCTTTTTCCTTTGGAGGATTCTCCGTAGAAATGGAAGCCGCCAGATTCCTCGCTTGTGAATTCCAAAAGCGGCGCCGCGAAACCGAGGCAGATTGCGAACCCTATCCGGCTTGAGAGCATAGAAGGCTTTCCGACCTTTTCTTGCCAGTCGGCCAGGGTTCCCTTCTCCGCATAGACAGGTTCGTTCTTTGGATCTCCCGTATAGATAATCCCGCTTGTCTCACTCTTGCCAATGATTCCCAGGCGAGGAACCGAGAACGCTTCACCATGATTCACCCAGCCATGATGGTCAACACCCAACACACGCGCTCGCACTGGGAAGCGATTAAGAAAGTTGACGATAAAGGCGCTCCCCCCTTGAGAATTAATGGCATGACGAATTTCAAGCCCATTGTCGGCCAGATATGCCACCACCTGAGCAGGGCTTTTCATCAATACCGAGCACGGAATTGTGCCTTGCCGGAAATTGCCATCTTGATCAATCCATTTCAACGCAAGCCGCCAATCATCCCCCTCTGACGAACGCACCTTTGCAACCACTTCAAGAGGTCCGCAAACCGGCATCGGAGAGCCTTCCCGCCGAGTGAAGAAAACGCCTAACGGGCCGAATGAATAAGCATCACCATTGGCAAGCATGAAAGCCTTAGAGCCGTCTTCGTTCTCTGTCAAACCGGTTGGTTGATTGGCTTCTCCCGCCGCCTCGAACGCCTTCACGCCCGCGCTCGTCGGCTTTTCTTTGTTTTTTTTTTTAATGATACGGCGACCACCGAGATCTACACTCTTTCCCTACAC
>OJSB01001817.1_pt1 | contig 13413 bp, 10 predicted proteins | sample 1599331 | NCBI WGS metagenome assembly OJSB01 (sample SAMN04168657, study PRJEB22393) | human gut metagenome | biome: human gut microbiome; feature: stool | host: Homo sapiens | collected 2014-03-20
GCCGACAATTAACATTTAACAAACCTATGAGTTACTTGATAAAACCTAAGAACTATAATCCGCTACTCGACCTCAAACAGACCGAGCTGGGAATCAAGCAAATAAAAGAGTTCTTCCAATTAAACTTGTCATCCGAGCTACGCCTTAGACGTGTGACTGCCCCCCTTTTCGTATTGAAAGGAATGGGTATCAATGACGATTTGAACGGAATAGAACGACCCGTTTCTTTCCCTATTAAAGATCTGGGCGATGCACAAGCCGAAGTGGTTCATTCATTGGCTAAATGGAAAAGGTTGACCTTAGCTGACTATCATATCGAACCCGGATATGGTATTTATACGGATATGAACGCAATCCGTTCAGACGAAGAACTGGGCAACCTGCATTCTCTCTACGTAGACCAGTGGGACTGGGAACGTGTCATCACCAATGAAGACCGGAACGTAAACTTCCTGAAAGAGATCGTCAACCGTATTTATGCAGCTATGATCCGTACAGAATATATGGTATACGAAATGTATCCGCAAATCAAGCCGTGCCTGCCACAAAAGCTACATTTCATCCATTCAGAAGAATTGCGCCAACTTTATCCGGATCTGGAACCCAAATGTCGCGAACATGCCATCTGTCAGAAATACGGAGCTGTGTTTATCATAGGCATAGGCTGTAAACTTAGCGACGGCAAGAAACACGACGGACGCGCACCGGACTATGACGACTACACAACCAAAGGATTGAACGACTTGCCCGGACTAAACGGCGACCTCCTTCTGTGGGACAATGTACTGCAACGCTCCATCGAATTATCATCTATGGGAATCCGTGTTGACAAAGAAGCCTTGCAACGTCAGTTGAAAGAAGAAAAAGAAGAAAAAAGACTGGAACTTTATTTCCACAAGCGATTGATGAATGACACCCTTCCACTATCTATCGGAGGAGGTATCGGACAATCCCGCTTGTGTATGTTCTACCTTCGCAAAGCTCACATCGGAGAGATACAAGCCAGCATCTGGCCCGAAGATATGCGCAAAGAATGTGAAGAACTTGATATACACCTTATATAACAAACTATGAACGTACAAATTGAAGAAAGCTGGAAAGCACATTTAAAACCCGAATTCGACAAAGACTACTTTCGCACACTGACCGATTTCGTCAAAAGCGAATATAGCCAGTATCAGATCTTCCCTCCGGGAAAACTGATCTTCAATGCTTTCAACCTTTGTCCTTTCGACAAAGTGAAAGTTGTAATTATAGGACAAGATCCTTACCATGGACCGGGACAAGCACATGGTCTCTGTTTCTCTGTAAACGACGGAGTGCCTTTTCCCCCTTCATTAGTGAACATATTCAAAGAAATCAAAGCCGACATCGGTTCAGATGCCCCGACCACGGGAAACCTGACTCGCTGGGCAGAACAAGGAGTATTATTACTCAACGCAACTCTGACGGTACGTGCCCATCAAGCAGGTTCACATCAGAATCGTGGCTGGGAAACATTTACCGATGCTGCAATCCGTGCCCTGGCAGAAGAAAAAGAAAACCTGGTATTTATCTTATGGGGATCATACGCTCAAAAGAAAGGGGCGTTTATCGACCGCAACAAGCATCTGGTGCTCACCTCTGCCCACCCCTCTCCTCTTTCAGCTTACAACGGCTTCTTCGGAAACAAACATTTCAGCCGTACAAACGATTACCTGAAAACCCATGGAAAAACAGAAATCGCATGGTAGTTGGAGAAGTTGAGAATTGAGAATTGAGAATTGAGAGTTGAGAATAAAGAATAAAGAGTAAAAAAAATGGCTGCACTATTCGTCGAATGATAGCGCAGCCATTTTTCTTTTTCTATATTGTAGCAAAACAATTACACGTCCGAATTTCCACTCTCAACTTATCCTAGTACCACTGAATGTTACTTTGCGTTTGGCTTCTCTGCTCATACTTCAAGTCTTGCAGGATGCTTGCATTCGCACGGATGGTAACATTGTAATATTTCCAGCGTCCGAAAGGAGAAAGACTGGCGGACAGGTTGAAACAGTGCAAGTCACGGGAGATTGTACAAGAAGTCTGCGTAATCTCTTTTGCCTGAAAATCATAGCCCGAGTTGAACGAGAGCGACCAGTTGTTAGAAATCTTTATATTTCCGTTTGCATTGATGTTATGCGTATACGTATAAGGATATCGCATAGAATAGCGGTTAATAGGCTTAGACCTATCTTCACGGATATTAAACGAATAGCTAAGGCTCAACGACCAAGGCATCTTAAACACCTGATAACCATCCGGGTCTGCCTGTGCTTTCTCTACTTTCTTAGGTGTAGTACCATCTCCTTCCGTTCCGTCGGATTCTTCATCATCACTATCCTCCGACTTCTTATCTTTTCCTTTTTCATCCTCTTCTTTCGGACCGAACCATTTCTTCCATGTGTCATTATTAAAGGTATAGTTGAAAGAAGAACCATATCCTTGGAAACGCCCAAAACGACCATACGACCATTCTGTACGATTACTAGTCACTACATTACCGCTTTTATCGAATGTATAAGCGTACGTAGCAAACGATGCATTCATATTGAAAGTATAATTTTTCGTCAGTTTCAAACGGAGGTTCATACTTAAATCACTCCACGGTCTTTCCTTTGCCGCCATATTATAGGACATATTGGCACTCAAATCATCAATAAGGCTAACTTTCTTGACTGTATCATTCTTTGCGTCATAATACTTCATCTCCAAGTTATTAGCTATCGAGAAACTAACCGTTCCCGACCCCTCACGAGAAGGCACGCCATAAGGCTGATTGGTAAAAGGAGAATAATATTGTGTATTACCATTATAATCGGTATATTCTTCCCAGTACTTGCCAAATCCCGGAGCACCACTCAAACTCACCTGCGGTGTGAATACGTGACGAATCTGTATCTCCTTCTTCTTCGCAAAGATCGGTTTATACATACCATACAATTTCGTACTTAGAGCCAAACTAGCCGAGTAATTGGATACACGATAAAAGCCGTTAAGAGAATCGCCCGGCAATGATTCCAGCCTGTGAGTATCTTCGTTATAATGCTGATTGATTTTACGGGTGTACCATCGTTCTGTATAATTCACAGAAGGATTGACCTGCAAATATTTGAACAGCGTAAAAGTAGCACTGATAGGAATGTTATGGTTCATCGCATTCTCCCATGAGCTTAGTCCGGCTTTGAACAAATGGTCATCTTTAGTACGGATACTGTTTGTCAGACGTCCCGTATAACCAATGGAAATCTTTTCGTACCAACGTTCGGCTCCTGCCGCTTTCTTGCGCTTGAACGGAAACAGACGGCTCAACGTAATATTCAAGTCAGGCAAAGTGACCGCAATAGAAGAGTCACGCATTGTCTGTGCGATATTGGTAGTTCCGGATAAGGTCAGACCGATATCGGGAAAACTACGAGAATAACTAATACTTGATGTTTTGGTATTTTGAGTCAACAACTGCGAATTATAAAGGTTGTTGATATTAGAACGTTCATAACTACTGGTCGAGAAGTTCACACTGGCAGAGAATGTAGTGTTCGGACTGGCTTTAGCATCCTGTCGATGGTTCCATACCACCTTAAAGTCCTTAGCAACTGTATAGTCCGGCATCCCTTTATCTCCAGTCTTGGTGACCTGATAGTCCGCTTGCAGCGTACCGGAATATTTATAGCGTTTATTATAGTTTGTCAATCCAGACAATCTCCATGAACCTTTCGTGAAGATATCTCCCGTTATTTTCAAGTCCATGATATCACTCATGGCAAAGTAATATCCTCCTTCTGCCAAACCGAAACCACGACTGGAGTCATCCATATAAGTCGGCATAATGAAACCGGAAGAGTAACTGCTGGAGAATGGGAAGAAGAAAAACGGCACAGCCAACGGCAGAGGCACATCTTCCACAACCAGATAGGCAGGTCCTGTCACTACATTCTTTTTAGGGCGCACCTTAGCTCTCGTCAGCTGCATATAGAAGTGGGGATGATCGTGATGATCGCAAGTTGTATAACGCCCATGCTCCATAAAAATTTCATCATTGGCCCCTTTCTTCGCCTTGCTTCCGGTCACATATCCTTCTCCCTGCTGGGTGACGATATCAGTAATTCCCGCTTTCTTGGTTTTGAAGTTATATCGGATTGTTTCCGTATCATACGAGGTATCACCTTCTTTAAATACCGGTTTACCTTTTTCCACTCCGGTAGTATCCTTGATACCATAAGCATGCACAGTACTACTATCCAGATTCATCGAAATAACTTCCGCAGCCAGTTCGATGTTCTGATAATTCACTTTTCCGCTACCATAAAGTGTAGCGGCTCCTCCCAAAGTAAAGACAGTGGAGTCGTTAGATTCATAAACAACCGGTGCATCGAGTGGTTGTTTCTTCTTTACCGGTGCGATAGAATCAATGCGTACCGTTACCGTATCTGCTTTCAACGAATCATTTCCCTGAAGGGAATCCGTTTTCGCGGTATTGGAGGCAATCATTCCTCTTCTTCGACGTTGAGACGTAGCCTCATCGGGAAGCATCAGTAAGACAATCAGCAGTATAGATGATATAAGTATTTTTGCTTTCAATGGCGCCATTAACTAATAGTTTACGCTTGAAGTGGCAAAAGTACACAATCTTCACCAAATATGAGTTAGAATCTTCGTTATTTAATTATTTTTTAGTGCTATAAAAAGAGAGAACACCATCTATCAAAGCGGCTTAGACCTTCTTCACCATATTTTGCAATACTTTGCCGTGCTTTCTCCACTGTTTTCTCTTCATCCAGATGTGTTTTAGAAAAGAATTTATCCGCAAAGCAAATCAATTGTTCTTCCAGGGTGATGGGCAGCATCTCGCGATGAGGAACGGGAAGTTGCTGGGCAATGATATCTTCCAACGAAAGCCCTGCCCCCGTATGGCGTTCGCACACCAATGCGTGTTGGGGAAAACCTTCCGCCCGCAAGATTTCGGCTCCCAAATATCCGTGAGCGATATAAGGATGAGTGCCAAAGCACTGAATAGTTGGAGCGTCGGTCTGAAAAATACCAATATCATGCAACAGAGCGGCTTCTTTTACAAAACTCCGGTTTAAACGCAATTCGGGATGAGCATCCAGCATTTTCATTGCTTTTCCGGACACTGCCAGACTATGTATTACTAAGATTTGTCTCTGCTGGGTATTCTCCGGATAATACTTATCAATGATTTCGTATGGATTCATGTGCTTTATTTTTTGCTCTCTTGATGAGAAATTAATATTTTTGTGCAATATTACAAAAAAATTACCGATATGCAAACTAGAGTTTCCTTCATTCTTATATTTTTGTTCATTATGTTGTTGCCAATGCGTGTAAACAGTCAAATTGTCACGGGAGCAGAACAGATGGATCAATATCTGCCGTTGCTGAAAGGAAAACGCATCGGAATGGTGGTCAATCACACTTCTGTTGTAGGAAGAAAGCAGGTTCATCTTCTCGATACCTTATTAAAGAGAGACGTCCGGGTGGTCAAGGTATTTGCTCCCGAACATGGTTTCCGTGGTAACGCAGATGCGGGTGAAACGGTGAAAGACGGAAAAGATTCCCGCACCGGCATTCCTATCGTATCGCTTTATGGTGACAACAAAAAGCCGTCTGCTGCCCAACTAAAAGATGTCGATGTGATTGTATTCGACATTCAGGATGTAGGGGCACGCTTTTATACCTATATAAGCACGATGTATTATGTGATGGAAGCTTGCGCAGAGAACAAGAAAGAAATGGTTGTACTGGATCGCCCCAATCCGTGCGATTATGTGGATGGTCCGATACTCAAACCTGCCTACCGGAGTTTTGTCGGCATGTTACCTCTTCCGGTTCTCCACGGATGTACCATCGGCGAACTGGCACAGATGATAAACGGGGAAGGATGGATTGCCAACAAGAAAAATCCTTGTTCATTAAAGGTAATTCCAATGACCGGATGGAAACACGGAGCACCTTATTCACTTCCCATCAAACCGTCGCCCAACCTCCCGAACGACCAGTCTATCCGATTGTATGCCTCACTTTGTCCTTTTGAAGCCACCCGCGTCAGCGTGGGACGGGGGACAACTTTTCCTTTCCAAGTATTGGGCGCACCTAATAAGAAATACGGAAGTTTCACTTTTACTCCCCGCTCCTTACCCGGTTTTGACAAAAATCCGATGCACAAAGGTATCACCTGTTATGGGGAAGACCTCCGGAATGTAACCAATGTGAACGGATTTACACTCCGCTACTTCTTGGACTTTTATCGCTTATCCGGCGAAAAAGCAGCTTTCTTCTCCCGTGCCCGATGGTTTGATTTGCTGATGGGAACTGACAGCGTACGCAAAGCTATCCTCAAAGGAGAATCGGAAGAGGCTATCCGGAATAGTTGGCAAAAGGAATTACAGGATTACAAGGAGATTAGAAAAAAATATCTTCTCTATGAGTAAAAAACTAGTATCATACTCTCATTCATTTTCATAAACCACTTATAATTAAAAGAATAAGTATGATAGATAACTATTATTTCCGGTATCTATCATACTTAGACCATCAAAAACGGGGTATCTATCATACTTGATTAATCCACGCTCTCTCCTGAAGTTTCATTTTTTTCCCGTTCATCACCAACTTGCAATGCACTTTTTGCATTAAGTGGAGATATAACAGGGCGTTTTAGCTGACTTTCCAATTGCTTGCGAGCAACTCTTGCCACATTTCCCCCATCTTTTGCCACTTCGGCATTTTCAGCAAAACCGGATGGGTTTCTCTCTTTGGACAAATCCGTAGTAGCCGTTTCAGCAAGCATATTAAGGATCAGTTCAGTGTTCGTCATATTGTCACGGAGATTTTCTTTCTTCAATCCTTTAAACTGCTTATACTCTTTTGCCGACTTTTCAGCCCATGTCTGATAAATTATATCCGTTAATGCAGCAAACTGAACGCCCTCTTGCATCCCATTTCTTTTCCATTCGTCAGTTAGTTCCTTTCGTACTTCAATTGATTTCAATCGTTGATTAATCCAATTATCCGAGTAACCTAAAGATTTATATTCCATCATCGCCCGATTTATAGTCAGTTCGGGGTCCTGCATTTCATCCAGACGCTCTTTGGCGACTTGAGCCATCCACATTTTAAAGGGTTCCGCTTTGGGCGAGGGAATAGATTGAATTAGACGGAAAAGCTGTTGGGTTGTAGCTACATCTGTCTTATACAGTTTGCCGTCAGAAGAGGGTAATTTCAGTTGTCCGATTTCTTCGGACAACTGACTTCCTTCTGTTTTCAACTTCTTTTTTAAATCCCCCCAATACTTACGAGGACGCTCACTGTCTGTTAATACTTCAATCACATCCACAATGGAAAAATACCATTCCTCCTTTTGGTCATCCCAAACAGCACGGATCTTTTTATCTTCAAATACTTTTATAGCATCTTTTTTAGTCATAGCATTATATATATGATGTAAATAATAAATAAATAACAAATTCTATTCTACCTCCAAAGGTACAACATGATAATACGTACCATACGTTTTCCGTTTAGATTTCACTCCGAGCCGCTGCAAGATACGCCCGAAATAAGATGCCTGCCTGGCGGAAAATGTCATCTTACTCGCTTTCTGAATCCGGCGCAAAATATCAATAGCCAGTAGCCATTCTCCTTCTTCCTCTTCTTCCGCCCTACGATAATAAACCATAAATAACTGTTCGATGGCAGGAGATTGTTCAAACTCCCGGTTGTTTTCCGTCATGATAGCCTCTTCTTCGGAGTCAAACCAATAACGTTCGTTGTGATAAAGCAACTCCAACGCCTGTGCATAAAGCTGTTCATAATCAATAGGACGCGACACATCTATAGCTCCCGTCATGTAAATACCGATGAAACGACGGCTACCGGAAGTATCCGTCAACAAATCCCGATGATTGCTCGTGGCAATGAACGATGCATACCGGCGAAGCTCTTCCACTGCCGAAGCATTCGGACGACGTGTGTTCACCACCGGCTTTTGCAGAATATGTTTCAGAAAAGCCTGTTGGGTAGGGCTAATCTGGTCGAATTCATCCATATTGATAAGCAGAAAGCGATTCAGATACAACTCCGCGTCCCGTTTCCGACTGAAATCAATGCTATCCGTATAGTACGCCTGTAAAGCAGGAGGAAGAAGCATTCTGCAAAAAGTCGATTTCCGATATGCCTGCGGGCCAATCAGCAAAGGTGACGTACTGTTGGCGTGTTTCTTATCCATTCCCCTCCAATGGGCAACCATATTCAAAAACCACCGACGGAACAACGGCGCCCAATGCGGATTATCACAGGGAACACGGTTGGCCAGTTCCAAAATCCGGTCTTTACCATCCCAGTGAGGCAGATGATACAAAAAATCCTCCACCGGCTGATAAACAGGCACATGATCAGAATCCAAATAGCGGATTACGTCCCTATCCCACATTTTCACCCCTTCATACATCGCATTCATCGTGATACTCGCCAGCACCCGCTTGTCCACCGGACGAAAATAGAAATTAAAACTATTCCGTTCGCGATATTCCACTTCCGTGGTCAGCGTATTGTATCGAAATTCATAACGGCGCTTCATAAATTCGTCCATCTGCATGGCGAAAAGCTGTTCGGCCGTCAGACTGCTCTTCTTGCCGAATCCCTTGGCGGAACGGTAGACACTTTTCACAGTTTCGCGAATCAGTAACTCGTCCGAAGGGAGCCGGTAGTGCGCCTTTGTCCACCGCACCGTATCTTCTTCGGGGATACCTGCCCGAAAGCAATGCTCCGCCAAACACACTAGTAGCGGTTGCAGATCGTCTCCCTCCCGATATCCGTCCAGTTCTTCGAGCGTCCTGTTGAATGCAGCGGAGAAAAGCACCGACAATGCTTCATAATTTTCATATCCGGGCGCCATTCGCTGCAAAGGAGAATCAGTTTCCCGCGTTCGTTTGATAAAAGTCGTTTCGGACGGAAGACTGACGGGCTGCTTCATATAAATGGGCATTGCTTTCGAATTGAAATAAAGTTCAGGATCATACGTCAGCCTGCAATATTGTTCGAGCGACGGTTCTTTCAGTTCGATATCAAAAGGCAGTTGTGGCTGATAATATTTCACAGCCGTCTGATAAGCATGCGCGTGAAAAAGTTCCGCTTGCTCGCGTAAAGTTGGCAAGCGGTCGTCCGGATAGGTGAACCGCACCCATATCTTTACTGATTTGCCGGAAGATCCGGTAAAAGCAAGGTATGTTTGCGGAAGCTCTTTGACCAGTTCCTTTATTTCGTCGGCTTCCGCTCTTCCTGAAAGATTGTTGACTTCCATCATCACTATGCCGTTATATTCATTCAAGGTCATTACCCCTTCTTTACGGACAAAAGCTGCGGCAGGCATCACTTTGGGAACTTTACGCACCTCTTCAATCGAATTTCCCGGAAGAGTATACCGCAAGACTTCCCTCATCTTTGAGACGGGCTGCGCCTTGACTTCCGTTTTCATCTGCTCCAAAAGGAGCTCCATTTTCAACGTCCGTAAGGTTTTTACCTTGCCATCGTCTCTGACTAATGTTATTTTCATCTTTTTTTATTATTATTTCCAGTAAAAGGAAAGCTGCACTACAGCCATACAAAGATACAACATGCTCTTCGCCCAAACAAATTTCACCGCTTTTATTTGCTACGCCACACGACTTTATTTTATAGAAATAATGCTTACTAAATTTGCGAATAAAGGCAGGATAATGTATCTTTGCAGGCAGTAAGACTTCAGCCCGCATAAGTGTGCCGTACAGCCCACCTATGCGGGCTGTATAGTTTACATTCGTGGGCTGTAGAGCCCACAAATGTGTGCCCAAGAAAAGCCACTGATTCCAGTTGATTATCCAGGTTGCAATTGTAGGTTATCTTACTGCAAGACAATCATTAAAATGCCTGTTAAAAGGCGTTTTAGCCACATTAACCCATAATAGAAAAGACATGTACGCAAAGTATGATTTTCGCAAAAAACCGTCTTCGAAAGAAGACGAAGACGAACAGCCGTTGTATCCCCGCATCGTATCGAACGGAACCATCGACTTTCAACAAATTGTAAAAGAGATCGCTCAAGCTTCCAGTTTTACACCGGCAGACATTGAAGGAGTTCAACTGGCTATTGAAAATAAAATATCCGAATATTTAGTCAGCGGACATCACGTTCAGTTGGGAAACCTTGGATATTTTTCAGCCAAGCTGAAAGCACGTCCGGTGATGGATGCCAAAGAGATACATGCACAGTCCATTTATTTCGATAATGTAAATTTTCGTCCATCATCTTCTTTCCGAAAGAAGGTTCGCGGATTTGTGGAAAAAGCGAAGTCAGGATTTGCACATTCCGCCGAAGTACCGGTGGAAGAACGTCGCCGCAGGTTGGAGAAGTTTCTGGATGAACGACCGATGATACGACGCAAAGAGTATACGCAACTGACGGGACTACTAAAGAACAAAGCGCTGAATGAATTGAACGGATGGGTAAAGGAAGGAGTACTTGACACCATTGGAAGCGGCAGTCATAAAATTTATGTGCGAGTTAATACCATGAAAGATTAAACAGTAAAAACAGTGGAATAAGAATGATAGATACCCATATTTCATGAAGAAAGTATGATAGATACAAAATTTCAGAGACATCTATCATTCTTATTCATCAGATTATAACTATATTAGCAAAAAGAATGAGAGTTATGATAGTTATTTTCTACTCTAAGAACAATCAGTTAATAACAAAACAATGAAAGATAAAACACAAAAAAGCTTCAGGGGAATAGCCCGGACATTACTTCTTGTTTTCTGTTATGCCTTTGGTAGTCATACTTTTGCATTGGCTTTAGAGCACGAACAAACAGTAGAAACTTATAAAGTAACAGATGTCCCCAATCCGCGTAATGAAAGCTCTTCCAATTGGGTTAGCAATCCGAATCAGATATTGGATGAAAGTTATGTGTGGGAGATAAATAATATGTTGTCACAGTTAGAAGATTCATTGAGTATTGAAGTGGCGATTGTTGCGCTCTCTTCTATCGGAGAAGATATTCCGGCAGAGTTTGCCCACAAGCTTTTTGAGCACTGGGGCATCGGAAAGAAAGCGGACGACAACGGATTACTGATTCTTTTAGTACTCGATCAACGTAAAGTCACTTTCGCAACCGGATACGGTTTAGAAGGAGTACTTCCCGACGCTTTATGCTTTCGCATTCAACAGAATGAAATGGTTCCGTGGTTTAGAAAAAACGACTTTGACAGAGGAATGACAGAGGGAGTCCGGGCTGTAACATTGGTGCTCTATGGAAGCGACTATGAACCAGTTTCTCAAGGCACTTCTGATAATTACTGGAAAAGTGCCGGCAATACGTTGTGGAATTTTCTGGCAAATCAGTCGCCTATGCTTTGGATATTCTTGATACTGGTAAATGTTCTCACTTATCGCATGAAGGTAAATAAAGCTCGCCCCAAAGACGGTTCAGCATTAGCAGCAATCAAAGTCCTGACACTTTACAGCCCACTTGGATGTCTTGTGTTGTTTTTTCCGGTCTGGCCTGCACTTATTGCGGCATCCTTATGGTATAAGTTCTACCAAAAACAACGTGTTATTTTGCAGAGTAAGACCTGCGACTCTTGCAAAGCTGTGGCTTTACAACTTTTATCCAATGAGCTTGCAACCCCTTTATTATCTGCTTCCGAGCAAATGGAACACAAACTAGGTTCTGCCATCCACCGTATTTATCAATGTACTTCCTGCGGCTGGATATTGCGGTATAAATCTGTCGTCGGAAGCGAATATAAGATGTGTAATCAATGCCATACCATTGCTTCCAAGCGTATCAGTCCGTGGAAAACAGTTAAAGAAGCCACATATTCCGATGCCGGATTGGAGGTTGCCGACTATCTTTGCTTAATGTGCGGAGATAAAAAGCAGACAACACAGAAGATTCCCCGCAAGACACCCCCAAATAGTGACAGTCCTAGTAATAGTCACAGTAGTAGTAGCAGCAGTAGTAGTAGCGGCAGTTTTGGTGGTGGACGTAGCGGTGGCGGTGGAGCGTCAAGTAGTTTTTAAGATCAACTATCCATCCGAAGAAGTCGACTAACCAAATAAAGGACATGAAAACACATCTCACCTGAATATTTTCATAGAAAGATGGTTGTCCACTCCCTTATTCTAACTATTTTTGCATAGATAACCGAACATAAAAAAGTGAAATGAATATCGAAGAATTTAGAGAATATTGTCTGTCTTTTAAAGGAGTTCACGAGAAGATGCCTTTTCCCAATGTACCCGACCAATATAGCCGTGACGTTCTATGCTTTTATGTTGCAGACAAATGGTTTTGTTTCGTTAACATTGAGATTTTCGATTTTTGTTGCATCAAATGTAACCCTGACGAATCTGGAGAACTGCAAACTGAATATGCCGGTATAAAACCAGGCTGGCACATGAATAAGAAATATTGGATCAGCGTTTATTTCAATCAAGACGTATCTGATGATAAGATCAAAGAACTCGTAAGCAAATCCTATGATATTGTAGTCAAAAGTCTGACAAAGAAAGAACGGGTTTCTGTTTGAGATTGCAAAAAGTCTTCCAGTGCTTTCAGGTCTTTTATTTCAAATATTCTTTCCATCGTTTTCATTTTCAGCTCCGATGTCTTGTGTTGGGGAATGTTTTACATTTTTCACAGCGTGCACTATTCAATTGCGCTCCCAGACAAGGATTTTTTTGCCGTGTATAGGTAGGACACCCACCACAAAACACGCCACATGCCGGGACACGACCATTATAAATTTTCATCATACAAGGCTTTTGGCCATCCAATAGTTAGTAAGAGACAGCTGATTAGCCCTGCGTTTTTGCTCTACTTCTACTATATACCCTCGCTTTTCAAAAAATGGACGGGCTGTTATACTCACTTCAGAGGTAATCCGCGTAATCCCGGCTGCGACGGCATAACGTTCTATCTCATTCAACAATAGTGTAGCAACACCTTTGCCCTGAAAATCCTTATGAATAAACATTGAATGCAAATAGCCCTGAGGTGTAATGGATGAAAAACCGACGATTTCAGATTGCCGATTAACAGCAACAATAAAATAGTGAGTTTTTATCATACCCTCTATTTTAGAAGGATCATCTCCGCACGATGCCCAATCTTCCACTTCTGCTTTTGAATAATCACGCCTGTTTATATTGAGGACTGTATCTTGAAATAAGTCTTTGAGCTCAAGGACATCAGCAGGTTGGGCAATTCTAATTGTAAAATCTGTATTCATATTCTTAACACTCATATTATCTATGGCAAGGCTTTATATACTTGATAATTGCTGTTTATCAATAGTTATCAAACACTACAATACAAATATATG
>OJSB01001834.1_pt1 | contig 13240 bp, 10 predicted proteins | sample 1599331 | NCBI WGS metagenome assembly OJSB01 (sample SAMN04168657, study PRJEB22393) | human gut metagenome | biome: human gut microbiome; feature: stool | host: Homo sapiens | collected 2014-03-20
CCCTCCCCAACCATCCTGAACGATCTACAAGCTTTACCCTGCAATCCGGTTGCATAGTCTGGATATATCCCAAGACTCGTTCCTTGCTCTTTCTCGTTGGTTCAATCCATAGCCCTTCGTTCAGAAGCTTTTCGAGAACACATTCGCCATTTCCCTTAAACTCAGCATTTTTGATGACCAGCTCATGCTTGACATCATCACCATCTAAAAATTCAACCAATTTTCCCCATGAAATGCTCTTAATATCTCGTGTCTGTGCTTTTACCTCTATTTTACTACTGATTTTTTGTTTGCTGCTTTCATCATCAGGATTTGTAAGAAAATATAATCCATCATCAAGATTCCTGTAACATGAAATATTTGGATTGTTATCTATGATTGATTTCTGAAACAATAGCATTGGCATCGTAACATCACAAACAGATTCACATGAATAAATTTTATTGATTTTATCACATGTTATAGGTTCATATACGAATGTAGCACGTCTGATTTCTTTTTCTGTCGTATCATATGAGTAATTTTCACGACACATTGCCAGTTCATGGCATATTTTAGCTCCTTCCTTCCCAAACTTCATCAAAACAATAAATAGATACATCCTTTCCACATCGCTTATGATCTCAATATCTTTAATGCAATGTTGAATGAAGTCACATTCATAAAGATACTCAAATTTCTTCATTAAATTTTTATAAGAATCGTTTGAGTGTATCTCATTTTGAGATGATATAAAAAGTTTCTTCAATTTATCGTTTATATTGTGCTCAATATTTATATCAGAAACGACTCGTTCCTGTAAGGTTAATTCCATAAGCTCTATAAAAGGAAGTGAATTTATTTCACCCCATTTTACGGAAACAGCATATCTTCCGTTGCTCAGTTTTGCGTTTTCATCATAAATGAATCCTGATTTTCCCATGCTATATAACGACATATCGATATTTAATAGATTCGTACAATAATGTCTGTATAAATCTAGCATCTTAAAAACCATATTTCTATAGATTCTAGGTAAATAAATATCTCCGTTTTCACCTCCAAAACACCATGCTGGAATAATAAGGTAGTATCTATTATCGCAGGTAATGACATATCTAAATACATCTGGATTAATATCGTAAACACTACTTATAATTTCAATAAAACTTTTAAAATATTCAAACGTTTTTTCAGCGTCATCATTATCATAAATACAGACACTCAAATCACCATAACGTACTGGCTCTTCTTTCCATCTTTCAGGATAAAAAGAATATGAATACGCAGAAAAAGCTGTTGCACCCTGATCTCTCGCATCATTTCTTTTATCCGGCGTGTCATCAATTTTATAAATTGATTTTACTTCTTCATTCGTGTTTACAACATAACAAACTTTTACATTTTGAGTTTCCATGACGTGATCCTTTTGATATATTTTTAACTACATATTATAGTCAGAAAAGGATCAATCAGGACATTTATACAAACACTATAAAGTTATCTTTTGATAATCTACATAGAGATACAAAACCTAAAATACTCTGCTCTGATTATTAAAAATTATTTGGTTAACACACAGATATATACTTCTACAAAAAATATAAGGTTATTTCTAAGACCGGCATATCTCCAAATCGCAAGCTGAAGCTGACGATCGCTATATTGTTACGTCATAATGATTCTAAATAAATACAAATAATTTTCTGAGCACGATAACAAATATAAACTCATAGTTAGGCAACAGGAGTGAAGGGTAAAAAGCCTTCCAGCTTGTGAGCAAAGGCCTGCTCTATTACCATGTGCAAAAAAGAGAGGTCCATGCACGCTGTACGTGCATGGACCTATTCCTTACATCAATTTCTACAAACTATTCCCAAGTATACTTCAAAAGATATTCTGAAAGCGTCCCACTTAGCCAACCTACTTGTATTTTTTATTTAATATACTAAAGCACTGTGCGACTTGTGCGGCGTGCGACGGATCATTTCTCGCTCTCCTATCGGTAAATTCATCGCACAGATTTTGGTTTGTAAACGCACATCGCACAGGCAAAATCATATTACTAAAAACTATGCATATGTATATATCCCTTGATAACTTAAAATATCTTTTCTTCAAACTTACTGAATCTAGCGAACAGTTGAGACGAAAAACAGCAACCCCCAAAATATATTTTTTAGGCGCTAAAATCATTTAATAGAACCTAAAAAATCATTTTCAATTTTGAAAATATCCCTTCTCTCATCCAGAACGCATAAACCTGATTCAGCATTGCATTAAGAACAGAAGAGGTCACCTTACATCATATCAGAATATAAAATGCTACATAAGTTTGTAAGGTAATAAATCCTACTGCCATCCCATTGACAGTGGTATAGTTTTTGTCATGAGTATAACAGTATGACTGGATTCTTCTCCTTGATGTCATAGATAAGTGATGGGGATAAGGCATTGTCCCTATCCCCATTGAAATACATTGAATTTATCAACCTCTTCGCTTCATATCAGGATAGGTTGAAAGTACAAATTTCTGTATTCACAACTTCGTGGCCTTCCTCTTCTTCGAAGGGTGATATCATTGCCGATAGATGCAATGATCCCGTGTTGCTCAAGACAATAAAGCGCCACATCAATTTCAGATGCCCGATAAGAGGACTTGAGACGTTGCTTCAGTTGAGTTGCAATGAACATTTCCACGTTGTGCTCCAAAATCCATAAGGCAACATCGCGTGCACAGGCTTGTTCACGCTCATCAGCCGTACTACGAGCACATATCTGCATGTGATGAGCAAAGACATCAACTATATCGAACGCAAGGCGGATCTCATTTTCCTTAATTGGAGAAGCTTCCGGATCAGAGTACTCTGCAAGGTGAAGTATCCCCGCAATACGGAGAGCATGCTCCCCTATACGTCTTACCCATGCTTCAATTTTCCAAAGCTCTTCCAAATCCCTCAGCTCCTGCATCCTGAGTTCATTTTCACTCTTCCAAAATTGTTCCGCATCATGGCTTAACTCCATGCTAAAGCACGCCTTTTCATGCACGGCATCTAGTGCCCCAATGATTCGGGATAAAACGTTTTCCATGCGTTGCCGTATCTCATCGCTCAAAGGATACCTCTCGTGCCTATAGACGATTTCATCAGGCAAGTGTCGGTAGACAAGCATGCGTGCAATCAATCCGCGATTATTCGCTTCCTGATCATGGAGCAATGCTTGGAAAGGCCCGAGTTGCGTGAAGGTGACGTCAATGATAGCGGGATCGTAACTTACAGTCTGCCCACGTGAAATACGATCCTGAGCATGGGGTTCGCCTGACCAATATTTGCGGAGCTGATCCATTGCCCCTTTGGGCAGTGGTATGCCCTCTGGATCAATCCTTCCCACAAAACCTTGGAAAGCCATGCGTTGGGAATAGGCGGCGCTTGTGAGCTCAAAAAGTGTAAAACATGGAGGCAACAATTTGGTTTTCTTTTCTTTCTCGACTTGTAGCATTTCCTCATACTGTTCAGGATTTCCCGTACGGGCGTAGGAGTTACAAAGCTCTCGCATACGACGAGCCCGCACTCTGTTGTCAACGGCAATCTTGGCATTGAGCTCTTCGTAATGGGGCAATATTTTTTCATCAATTTTCTTGAAAAAATCCAAAAACTCCGCAGTGGCAGCAGATTTACCTGTTCCAGATTCCGCACCAACCATAAGCAGGAGGGAAAGTGAGCTTTTAATTCCAGCTCCCGGAAGGTAAACGGAAGCCCTGCCATGGTTCGCCAAGGCAACGGCACCGAGCCAAGCCAAAAAAACAAGATTGAAATCCGCATGACTGGCGGAAGAAATTGCGGAAACGATTTCCTCCGTTACGGGTGGCAATGGCAACCTGGAGAAGGTCTTCTCGGGAACTTCAGCAAAAAACTTTGCATCCCGAATTTCCTCAAGCAACCTGTCACGCGAGCGTCGGACTCGTAGCAGCCCTCCATCGTACATCTAGTGTTCCTTTTGCGGGGGAAAACTCCCCCGCACATTTGGACTGTTATATCAGGGAGGCGATGAAACCGGAAACATCAGTCTCGATCTTCAGCAGCGCGTCCGGAGTCGCATCAGGAAACAGCCTACGAATATCCTCCGGCATGTCTGCCAGCAAGACCGTCTGGTAAGCCGCCTTTGTCCGCTGATGCCCAGCCGCAAAGGCCTCGGCCTGATGGCGCTTGAGCTGAAGCTTGTTCCACGCCATCTGGCGCATGATTTCGAGATCCGTCAGGCCTGCGGACAATCTTTCAAGAAACTGCGCGTGCTCTTCACGAAAGCGTTGCCGGGGGGATTTTTTGGACGATTCGGGCATAAATCTTTCTCCGTTTTTATGGTAATAGGGGGAACGGATCGCACAGAGGAAAGGAAGACTACTTCCCAAGAGTGCTTTCCTATTTATCCGGAGAAATACTCTCACTCTCGTGTCCATGTCAGGAGGGAATAAGATAAAAACCTTGTTCCCCCCCCAAGGCACATTTTTGCGTACTAGAGATGGTTTCAAAAAATTTAAAAAGAGGTTAAAAATCCTCTGTACTGGAGGATGGTTATGTCTCGAATTAGCCTGAACAAGACGCAGTGGTCGAAAATACAACCGCATCTTTCTGGCAGGGCCGCTACGGGCCGCCCCCCTGCCGATGACAAGCGGACTCTCGAAGCCATTCTTTTTGTCCTGACGACAGGTGTCGATGGCGCGCTCTTCCCTCTGAATACGGCAGTTATGTCACGGCATGGCGAAGACATAGGCGATGGACACAAGATGGAACCTTTGACCGTATATGGTACATGCTCCTTTTTGAGCTTGAATTCAAAGGAAAACTTGATCTCAAAAAATGTGCATTGGATGGCTCGTTTGTACGAGCAAAAAGGGGGCCAACGAGTCGGCAGAACCCGTGGAGGTTCAAGCAGCAAGCGCCATGCCGTCGTAGATGGGAACGGGCTACCGCTGGCAGTGGTGCTGTCAGACGGGCGGTGCCATGACGTTACCCGTGCCCTTGCCGCTGTGGAAAGTATCCAGATAGGCTGCCTGTGCCGCCGTCCACGCGGCCTGGCTGCGGATAAGGGCTACGATAGCAGGGGATTTCGCAAGTATCTGTCTATGCGAGGTATACGGCATAGTATCCCGGAACGGAAGAAGGCAAAAAGAAGGCCGGGACGGCCTCCAGCGTATCACAGAAACCTGTCCTCGAATCGCTGGAAGGTGGAACGTTTCTTTGCCTGGCTGGACAATTTCCGTCGTTTGGCGACTCGCTTTGAGCGACTTTGCCTGATGCATCTTGGTTTTATTCAACTGGCTTGCGTCATGATTTTACTCAGAAACGTTTTGAAATGACCTCTAGTGGACAACGCTCAAGATAATGTTCTCCTGTAGGTTTATACATTTCCGGTGTTTCAGATGTCGGGGTCGTTTTTTGATTTTTGATTGAATATGCCGCTATCTTGTAATTCATTATAAATGATTTTAAGCAATTTTCATTTGAAGAGCACATTTTACATTCTTCTAATGAGCATATTTTCTTATTATACTTATATAGTTTTTCAGATACAATCCTATTTCTTATATCAGTAAAACTTGTCTTCCTATTTTCTCTTAAAATATCCCAAGTATACAAACCAATTATCCTTTTGTAAAAAGAATTTGTTCTATATGATTCTGTTTTGTCAGCAGATGAAATCTTATTTAATATTTCTTTATCATCAACAACTATAAATTGCCAACTATTACTGCGTTTGGAAGAGGGAGACATCAAAGCGGCTTTCATCAAGGCAACCACCTCATCCTGAGTCAGTTCTTCATCAGTAAACTTACGCATACTGCGACGGTTCTTTATCAATTCACTGAAATTTTCCATATCATTTCCGGTTTCATCTGATTAATGTATGCAAAGATAATGCAATTATACTATTCTCGTCAATTCTCCGGTCGTAGAATCAATAATAAATCCGTAAACTGTCACATCTGAAGGGATCAAAGGATGGCGCACGATAAAATCGACTGTTCCTCTCACCGACTTTTCCGTATCTTCGAAGCCATCCAACCACGAATGAAAGTCAACTCCGCAGAAACGCATCATGTCAATATAATCCGGATTGATTCCGCGTGCTTTCATTTTTTCGAGCATTTCTTCACTATGCATATGGCAAGCTCCACAATCAGAATGAGCAATCACCATTATTTCCTCTACCCCCAACTCAAAAATAGCAACAAGCAAACTACGTATCACGCTACCGAAAGGATGGGAAATAACGCCACCTGCATTTTTTATCATTTTTACATCACCATTCTTAATTCCTAATGCGGCTGGAAGCAAAGCAGTCAGTCGGGTGTCCATACAGGAAAGAATAGCTATTTTCTTATCGGGATATTTATTAGTAATATACGATTCGTATCCCTTGTTCTCAACAAATTGCTTGTTGTAAGCTAAAATTTCTTCTAACATAGTTCCGCTTTTTAAAAGTTCTGTTCGATTACACAAAGATATAGAAAATATAGAAAAAAGGGACATATCATCACGACATATCCCCTCCGAAAATTAAAATTTAATCTATATTGTTATTGTAAAAATCCGTCCAGACCAGACTTAGCTGTTGTACCATATCCATTGTCTCCATATTCTTCAGCATTATCAATCTGTTGAAGGAATGTTTGTGATATAGGACGCCATATATTATAAGATTTAAAACTGGAAGCAGCACGTTTGTTATATTTCGCCAAACGAGTTGAGAATGCTTGATGACGCTGCAACAATGCCCAACGTGAATGTTCTCCACAAAGTTCACGTGCATATTCATCGTAGATATCTTCTTCGGTGACAGTAGTCAGCTTATAAGACGACTCCAAAACTCCGGAACGAGCCGCACGGGCACGAAGCGTGTTCAAATATCCTGCAGCTTTTGTTCCATTACCCAAATGTTGTTCAGCCTCGGCAGCAATCAAATAAACTTCTGCCATACGCATCACAAAAATATCACCATTACGGATTTGCAAGTTACTTCCATAATATACTCCTTCATAACTCCAGATAAACTTATTCAGACATGGGTATGTTGCATATACTTTTGAAGTACGATCATAACTGCCAGGCATATCATTCTGTGTTTTCACGTAATTGCCATTTGCATCAAACAAATCATCTATATTCACACATGCATAAACACGGTCTTTCTTGTCTTCCGCCGACAAAGGTTCTTTGGACAAATAAAGAAAGAAACGATTATCATCCGCAGGCAATGGATAATCTATTACATATACTTTTTTAGGAGTCATCAATGTTGATACATCCCCTGTAGTCACCCCTTTGGGCCACACAGATGCTGTATACTGATTTCCTCCATGAGACATCGTTTTGCCATCACAATCAACATAGGGATAAATTTTTTCACCCACATGAGAAGCATCAATACCATACTTCTGACATAAATCGCTAGTCAAAGTCACTATATTCTTAGTATACGGAATCCATGCCACTTTTTCCATAGAAAATGCCCCGAAAGCAGTCTGGAATGAATTCTCCCAACGTTTATCCCAAGTTGGTTCAAAGCAGTCCAGCAAATATTTAGATGGTGCGCAGTTGCCATTGTTGGTACGTCCATAAAAATAGTTCTGTTTGTCAGATGTAATCTTACTAATATCCGACAGGTTCGTCTGATTCCAGTAAGTATACGTAAACAATTTATTATATCCCGCATTCGAATAATCCCATGCGTCATCATCACCGGCATCACAACCTGCTGCAACAAAAAGCGCTTCTTTATTAGTACGGTTATTGCCATCAGCCCACATATCCGATATATCTTTATAAAGATAACCTCCATAAGTACCTCCGCCAGCTTCTGTATCCGCAATAAAGCTTTCTGCAACATCTGCCGCTCTTTGCCAGTAAGAAACACCATTCTCACTCAACCCCTGGCCGGCTCCTTGTATGTAGGCACGAGCCAAAAGTCCCATAGCCGATTTTTTTGAAACACGGGCACGATTATTACCGTAAGGAGTTGTATTCAGATTATCTGCAGCATATTTCAAATCATCAATGATGTATGAATAAATTTCAGATAACGTATTACGTTTAGGTTCCAACACAATATTATTTCCCGCTTCATTCATACAAAGAGTGATCGGACCAAAATATGTAGTCAATATCAAATGATAAAAACCACGCAAACAACGTGCTTCGGCTGTTAACACACGAATATCATCCGCATTTCCTTCTACACTTTCCGCACGGTTTATAACGGTATTACATATCCCCAAAGCAGTATACGCCTGCATAAATAATTTATCCCATGCCTTATCTTTACTCGGCGTCAGAGATTCATAATAAAAGAGTTCTTTCGAGTTATCATTATTATTTGCCGTCAACCACGTATCCGTACCAACCTCTGCAACAGATAAAAAGTCTGTCACAGTATACAGTTGACTATAAATAGGGTTATAACACTGGGTTTGCATTCCGTACCACCCGTCAAACGTAGCCAACGTTTCTTCACCGGTAACTTCCATTGGATTATATTCATCCAATGAACATGAATTGATAGTAACCATCGCACACAATGCTAAGGCCACATTATATACTAATTTCTTCATTATTTATCAGTTTAGAGAATTAAAATGAAAGATTAAGACCAAAGACTAACTGTTTTGTCAATGGATAGTTCAAACCACCATTCATTTCCGGATCATAATCCTTCAACAAATGACTTTTTGCAATAACGAATGGATTAGTAATCGTTCCATACACACGGAGCTTGCCCAATCCCAATTTTTTAGCCAATTTATCAGGCATAGTATATCCCAATGTTATATTCTTTATTTTAAAGAATGATCCATCTACATACGACAACGCTGCAAAGCCCGGATAATAGCTCAACTTATCCTTGATAGAAGCATCCATGGCTGGAAAATCGTTCGAAGGATTTGTTTCAGACCATACATTGAAATAAGTAGGATAGTTGTTCAACCCTGTCGGGTCATAATCCGTCAATACAGAATATTTAATCATCTGTCCCCAACGCATATACATATAAATACTTAAATCAAAATCTTTATATGTCAAAGTATTCTGGAAACCCATTGTCCAATCCGGAGAGTTATGTCCCAATACTTGATAATCATCAGCAGACACAGAATATGTATTAGAAGCATCATAACGGATTTCCTGTCCGTCAGCATTCACCTTCGTATAGTAGACACTACCGTCCGTATCCGTATGCCGCACCATATCAGGCACATTAATCTTTATAGATCCCGGCTTCAATCCAAACACAGCAGCATCAGCTTCTTCACCTTTCTGCCAGATACCGTCCAATTTGTAGTGATAAAAAGAGTTGATTGCACTACCTACCGCATACGTATAATCGCCATTGATTACTTTATCATTAGCAGTTCCGGTCAGTTTCGTAATCTCTTCCTTATTATATGCAAAAGTCAGAGCCGATGTCCATTGAAAATTTTTAGTTTCAATGTTGCGGGTATTCAAAGCAAGCTCAAGACCTTTATTTTTAGTTTCACACAAGTTTATATTGGTCAGATATTGCTCTTTAGAACTATAGGAACCGTTCACTACAGGTAATGATTTTTTCCATATCACACCTTCCGTCTTAGTCTTATACATATCCAATGTTACATTGATACGATTATTCAGGAAAGAAGCATCAATACCGATATTGGTGTTCTTTGAACGTTCCCATGTCAGTTCCGGATTAGCTATTATTTTAGTGAGATTATAAATCTGCGTTTTTTCACCACCTAACGTCAACCATCCGGACTCCAGAGAAGAAGAGGAAGAATAAGGATCAATACTGGCCGTACCAGAAATACCGTAACCCACACGAATTTTTAAATTATCCAACCAGTTTCTTGTACTTTCCATAAACTTCTCGTCAGAAATACGCCATCCCAATGAAACAGCCGGGAAATTAGACCATTTATGATCTTTAGCCAAACGTGAAGAACCATCCCGACGAATAGAAGCAGAAAGCAAATACCTACCCAATAGAGAGTAGTTGATACGTCCTACTAATCCGACTCCTTTAGACATGGTATAACTGGATGAATTCTTCTGAACGGCAGCTTTTTCCAATCCTTCCCACAAATATTTGTTGTTAGCAATACCCGTTCCTGTCATTTCCGTGTTATCCGTCTGGTTATGATTCCAGGTAGACACACCAGTAAGCGTAAATTCATGTATCTTAGCAATATTAAAGTTGTAAGTTACGATATTTTCCCACTTATAATTATATGATCTGTTTTGAGTAATCTTGGCATTCGTATCTGTCTCTACATTTCCTCCCGCTTTGTAAAAGTTGTACGAGCCATCTCCCTGGAAACTATTCGAACGGGAATAAGTCAACGTCCCATTCACGCGTGACTCCCATGTCAATCCTTTAATCGGAGTTATTTTAATATAAGGATTCACATACAGTTTTGTATTCTGGGATTGGTTTCTCCAATTACTTTTATTATTCATCAAAAGATTCAAATAGCCGGCATCCCCTTCAATCGGATAAGGATTAACATTGCCATTCTCGTCATAGATTTCACCATAAGGAATAGCCGTCATACCATCTTGAATCTTTGCAAAAGGCTTATTCTGATGCACATAAGATGCCTGAATACTAATTCCTGTAGTAAACCATTTATTGATTGTGTGATCGATGCGAATATTTGTTGAATACAATTTATAATTATCATCGTTGTATTGTCCGTTTTCATCGGAGAAATTCATAGACATATAGGCCTTTGTATTTTTTGTACCTCCTGAAACCGACAAACTATAATTCTGAACAGTCCCCGTATGCAGCAATTCATCTACCCAGTCAATGTATTTCCCGTTTTGATAAGCTTCATAATAAGCAGGGTTAGTAAACATATTGGCATCATCCACATAAGTACCCGCATTTTTGTGAGCTGTACGCAAGCCCTCCATGTAGGTTTCTCCTTGGCGGACTTCCGGCATTGTAGACCAGCTGTTTATACCAAAAAAAGCATTAAAATTAGCAGTCAATTTTCCTTCTTTTCCGCCTTTGGTAGTAATGATTACAACACCATTGGCACCGGAAGAACCATAAACAGCCGTAGAAGAAGCATCTTTCAACACTTCAATAGATTCAATATCATTCGGATTCAGTGTCGCATAGTCACCCGGCATCCCGTCAATAATAAACATAGGATTACCACTTGCTGTCAATGAACGGTTACCGCGCAATTGCATTTTCACTCCTGAACCCGCTTGACCCGATTCTCTCGTAATATCCAATCCCGCTACTTTACCCTGCAACGCTTCCATCGGGTTTGTGCCCGGATTCATCGTAATGTCTTCCGATTTCACTGAAGCAACCGCCCCTGTTAAATCACGTTTCTTCACTGCACCGTAGCCAATGACCACCACTTCATCCAATGCCTGCGTATCCGAAATCATTTTCACATTGACCGGTCCGTTACCCGTCACAGTCACCGTTTGTTCTTTGTAACCGATATAAGAAATGACCAGTTCTTTTCTTCCCGCCGGAAGATTGATAGAGAAGTTACCGTTAAAATCGGTAATCGTACCTGTACTTGTTCCTTTCACAACGATAGAAACCCCAATCAACGGCTCCCCGCTTTCATCAATGATAGTTCCTTTCACAGTTTTCGTTTGTGTGACAACTTGCACCATAGTATTAGAAACTCCATCTTCTGCATACACAGAATATGACAGAGGGGCAGACAATAAAGACAGCCCTAAAATCATGGAAGCGCGTCTATGATGATTCTTCCATGCTTCAACAAATGCATTACATCTCATTCGTTCTAATTTAAAGTTAATATTAATTCTCGTTGTTTTGCAAAAACTATTCGATTATAATCTTAATTAAAGACGAATCTAATTTTAATACGTACTCACTTTTCATACCATATTTCTTCTATAAAATATATTTTCTCCATTAAATACGCAACTATATATTATACTTTACTTCAAGCAGCTCCAACAAATTCTTTATTTTGTTGTTGAATAAAGAATAAAAAGTGTAAATTTGTACCTAGATGCCACTGAAACTAACAACATATTATCATGGGAAGGATATTCCTGAATTGCCGGGAAAAAATACCTTCCATTCCAAAGAGTTATTTCTGATTTATGAAGCAACTCCTGGGTATACTCCTTTATTAATAGTGGCAACAGAAGACGGCAGACCGGTGGCACGCCTGCTTGCTGCCATCCGCAAAGCAAAGAAGTGGCTCCCTTCTTCTTTAGTGAAACATTGTGTAGTATATAGTGAAGGCGAATTTCTGGACGAGTCTCTTTCGACCAACAAAGAAAAGGCAGAAGAAGTCTTCGGCGATATGCTCGAACATCTCACACAAGAAGCATCGCGCAGCTGTGTCCTGATCGAATTCCGGAACCTGAACAATTCGATGTTCGGTTATCGGGTTTTCCGTACCAACGATTATTTCCCAGTCAACTGGTTGCGGGTACGCAATTCGCTGCACAGTATGAAAAAGACGGAAGACCGGTTCAGCCCGTCGCGCATCCGTCAGATAAAAAAAGGACTCAAGAATGGAGCCAAAGTAGAGGAGGCACATACCGTGGAAGAAATACACGATTTCTCACGGATGCTGCACAAGGTTTATTCCTCCCGCATACGCAGATATTTCCCTGCCAACGACTTTTTCCGTCACATGAACGATATGCTAATCAAAGGACAGCAGGCAAAAATATTCGTAGTAAAATACAAAGAGAAAATCATTGGCGGTTCCGTCTGTATCTACTCGGGAGATGACGCCTACCTTTGGTTTTCCGGAGGAATGAAAAAGACATACGCACTTCAGTATCCGGGAGTGCTGGCCGTTTGGAAGGCATTGGAAGACGCCCGCCAACGGGGATTCCGTCACATGGAATTTATGGATGTAGGACTTCCGTTCCGCAAACACGGTTATCGTGATTTCGTTCTCCGATTCGGAGGAAAGCAAAGCAGTACCCGCCGCTGGTTCCGTGTCAATTGGAATTGGCTGAACAAACTCTTAGTCAAATTTTACATCTAAATGTAATCTCAAGATTACAAAACAACTCTTCATACTCCTTCCCTACCATTTTTTCTGTTTAATAATCCAATAATTAAATGCAGAAATATTTCTTTATTAGGTAAGAAATGTCTTTCTTTGTGCTGTTTTATGCCTTATAAGCACAGATTTAAAACCAAATAAAAAAAGTATAGTTATGAAGATTTCACACATTGAACATCTGGGCATTGCTGTAAA
>OJSB01001903.1_pt1 | contig 12724 bp, 7 predicted proteins | sample 1599331 | NCBI WGS metagenome assembly OJSB01 (sample SAMN04168657, study PRJEB22393) | human gut metagenome | biome: human gut microbiome; feature: stool | host: Homo sapiens | collected 2014-03-20
GTCCGGTCCCGCATCCGGCTGAGCTGATTCGCCAGCCGCTGGGGCTTCTCCAGATCCCCGTCACCGATGACGCTGTCAAAGGTGATCGTTCCGCCGCTGCTGAGGAGCTGTCGGAACTTCGATACCTGATCCCGCAGATGGTAGAGCATTTCTGACTCCACCGCAATCAGGTTGGGATGGTTGTCAAAAATCTCGTTGAAAAAGTCGCCTCCGTTATGGCTGGAGAGCTGGGTGTGCCAGATCAGCCGGTGGATCTCCCGGATGCCGACGGGCTTGACGGGATACTGGCTGTAATCCATGCCGAACCGGGTCTGGAAGTCGATGGGGTACTGGCTGATCTCGTCTCCGATCAGGAAGACCAGCTTCTCCTCCTCCAGCAGGGGCCGTAGGTTCAGGACCTGGAGATAGGCGCAGAAGATCCCCCAGTCCGTGTAATGGAGATAGACGTGGTTCTCCCGGCCCACCCACTCGCTTTTCCGCACGTTGTCCCGGAGGTACTCCAGCTCATACTGGGAGTACACATCCGCCGCCAGTACGGGCTTGTCCAGGTTTTGGAAGAAGTTTCGGCTGATCACCGGGTGCCGGAGGTCCAAAGGCTCCCCGAAGGTCTCCGTCTCTGCGGTAAAGGGGATGTAGCGCTGGTCGTCGTAGGGGTAAAAGCGGAGGGGCAGCTCCTCAAAAGCGGGAAAGTCCTGCTGGAAGCAGTAGGGATATTTGCGCAGCAGGCGGCAGTTCTTCTCGTATCGGCTCTTCAGGAGTTTGATGTTGGGCTGGTAAAAAGCCTGGGTCATCAGCTCCAGCAGAGTTTCCCGCTGGAAGCCCCGGCGGTAGAGGGAGCGGAAGGCGTCATAGGCCACCTTGTAGTTCCCGCCGTTTTCAAACAGGTAAAGGGCGGCCTCCAGCTCTGTCTCCGGCTGGCGGCCCCGGGCGTCCGCCAGAGCCAGGGTATAGGCCGTCACAGCGTGGCTCCGCTCTCCCAGCTCCGCCATCCGGCGGGCGATGTCCAAGGCGGTTTGTTCCTTTGTCATAGTTCCTCCCTGTCTCAGCATAGAAAAACGGGGGCCGGGCGCAGTGCCCGGCCCCCTTGTGGTTGCTGTGAAAGAACAACTGCTCCGGATTACTGCAGCAGCTGCAGCACGCCCTTCGTCGGCGCGGACTTCGAATCCCTTGCTTCGCCGCAGGCGGCAAAGCTTGCTCTCTCCGTCGCGCCTCCTCTCCCCACCGAACCCGCTTCGCTGGGCTTCGGCGGGGCTCCCCGTGCCCCAGGGCGGGGCAGCACAGGAGGGTTCGGGAGCGTGCAGATGCTCAGCCAACACCAGAGCTTACTGGAGCAGCTGCAGCACGCCCTGGGGCACCTGGTTGGCCTGGGCCAGCATGGCCTGGGCGGACTGGATCAGGATGTTGTTCTTGGTGTAGGCCATCATCTCGTCGGCCACGTCAGTGTCCCGGATGGTGGACTCGGCATCCTGGATGTTCTCCTGCATGACGGACAGGTTGTTGATGGTGTGGTCCAGGCGGTTCTGGGTGGCGCCCAGAGTACCGCGGACATCAGAGACATAGTTGATGGCGCTCTTGATCTTGTCCAGAGCCTTGGCAGCGCTGTCCTGATCGCCGATCTTCATATCGGTGAGGCCCAGAGCGTCCACGTGGCAGTCCTTGATGCCCACCTTCAGTTGGTTGAAGCTGTCGGAGGTATCGCCGATCTGCAGGGTCAGGGGCGCACCGGTATTGGTAGACATGGTACCGGTGGTACCTGCCAGAGTGGCCCACGAAGCTTTAGTTTTAGTTCCAATAGTGATACCTTTACCAGAAACCGTGGCATTCTGCACAGCGCTCAGCATATCAGCACTGACCCCAGTACCAGAGGCCACAGCCTTTGCCAGCAGCGCCTGGATCTCAGCGGCTGTATGACCGTCTTTATCCTTGTTCGCGACAGTGATTGTTACAGTGCCATCCTTTGCGACCTTGACGCCAGCCTTACCGGTAGTATCTGCGGCAAGCTTGAACTTCAAATTAGTACGCTTTCCAGTGCTGTCGATTACAGAATCGGCCATAATGCTTACGTCCACGCCGGCAGACGAAGTAGTAGCTGAATGATTAAATTTTGTAACTTTGGTAGCGGACATAGAGCCGTCCAGCAGCTTGATGCCGTTGAAGTTGGCGGAATCGGCGATACGGTTGATCTCGCTCTTGAGCTGATCGACCTCCTTCTGGAGCTGCTTGCGGTCGGTGCCGTCCTCAAAGGTACCGTTGGCGGACTGCTCGGCCAGCTCATACATGCGGTTGAGCATGTCGTGGACCTCGGTCAGGGCGCCCTCGGCGGTCTGCACCAGGGAGATGCCGTCCTTGGCGTTGTCCTGGGCCTTGTCCAGGCCGGTGATCTGGGCGCGCATCTTCTCGGAGATGGCGAGGCCCGCGGCGTCGTCACCGGCGCGGTTGATCTTGTAGCCGGAGGACAGCTTCTCCAGGTTCTTGGACAGGGCGGAGGTGTTGTTGGTGTAGTTGCGGTAGGCGTTCATCGCCATAATATTGTGCTGAATACGCATGATGTCTTACTCTCCTTAACATTGTTCTCCGGGAGGTTCCTTCCTCCCGGGCCGCAGGGGTGGTGGGTGGCGCAGCCCGTAGCCGGCCGGGCAGGCCGCGCAGACCCGGAATCTATTTCAGACAGGGCAGCCCCGCCCGGGACAGCCTGTTTGAAATTTGGAGGAGGGAGGGCGGCGGTTTGGACTGAGGACGCCGCCCTCCAGTGCGTTGCACTATCTGTTTGATCGGTGCAAAGCTGGAATTATTAAGTCCTTTTTGAAAAAATTTTTGGAACTGCGGAATTTGTCTGGAAGGGGTTAATTTTTGAAACGGATGGACGATTTAAAAATATAGAGAATATCCTCTAGTTCTATATGGATTTGATTTACTGGAAAGGAAGATTGTACCTATGCGTTATGAATTGACTCAGGACCTGCTGACCGGCAACCAGTTGATTGACAGTGAGCACAGACAGCTCTTTGACGCCATCAACGCCCTGCTGGACGCCTGTGCCCAGGGGGCCGGACGCACCAAGATCAATGAAACCGTGCAGTTTCTGAACAGCTATGTCAGCAAGCATTTCCGCGATGAGGAGCAGCTCCAGCTTCAAAGCAAATACCCCGGCTACAACGCCCACCACACCTTCCACGAGGGGTATAAGCGCGAATTGGCTGCGGCGGCCGACCAGATCGGCGCGGAGGGGCCCAGTGTGAAATCCCTGCATACCCTCAACACTCTGGTGGGCACACTGATTACACATATCCGCACCGAGGACAAGCGGGTTGCCCGCCACGTTAAGGGCGGCTGAGGCGGTGGGCGCCTGGGCAACGGCCGGGGACGCCCGCGGCGGCGGGGCGGCTTCTGCGGAAACCGTTTTCACTCCCTTTGCCCGCTGCCGCGCTAACGGAGGAGTACACCATGCGCGAAACACTGTTCGACTACTGTAAACGAACCGGGGAGCTGGAGCTGCTCCGGCAGTGGAATTCTGAGCGAAACGGAGCGCTTACCCCTGAGACGGTGAGCTATGGAAGTAAAAAGAAGGTGTGGTGGCGCTGTGGGAAAGGCCATGAGTGGCAGGCAGAAGTGACGAGCAGGACCAGCAACCACACAGGCTGCCCCTTTTGCAGGGGCGTCATGGCGTGGCCGGGAGAGACGGATTTTGCCACGCTATGGCCGGAGCTGGCCGCCCAGTGGCACCCGACCAGAAACGGAGCGCTCACCCCGAGCGAGGTGCTCCCCGGCAGCCACCGGAAGGTGTGGTGGCGCTGCGAGAAGGGCCATGAGTGGCAGGCGGAGGTAAAGACAAGGGTAAACGGCTGCGGCTGTCCGGTCTGCGCCAACCGTAAGCTGGCGGAAGGGGAAAACGACCTGGCAACCCTGCGCCCTGAGCTGGCCGCCCAGTGGCATCCAACCCGGAACGGAAGCCTGACCCCCGGAGACCTTACGGCTGGTACCAGACGCAAGGTATGGTGGCGCTGCGACAAAGGCCATGAATGGCAGGCCAGTGTGCTGTCACGAACCAGTCTGGGAAACGGCTGTCCGGTCTGTGCCGGCAAGCAGATCATTCCGGGAGAAAACGATTTGGCCAGCCAGTTTCCCCAACTGGCCGCTCAATGGCATCCGGACAAAAACGGCGCCCTGAGGCCGGAGAATGTCTCACCCAACAGCAATCGAAAGGTCTGGTGGCTCTGTCCCCTGGGCCACGCGTGGAAGGCCACGGTGACCTCCAGGAGCAGGGAGGGGGCGGGGTGTCCCTTCTGCGCCGGGCGGAAGGTTTGGCCCGGCTTTAACGACCTGGAGACCGTGGAGCCGAAGGTCGCCGCCCAGTGGCACCCGACGCTGAACGGCCAGTTGACGCCCAGAATGGTGACGGCTGGGAGCCGGAGAAAGGTCTGGTGGCAGTGCCCGGAGGGACATGTGTGGAAGGCGGTCGTCTACTCCAGGGCTGGAAAACGAAAGTGCGGCTGTCCGGTCTGTGCCGGACGGATCAGCGAAGCGCGGATGAAGGCATACCGGCACATGGTGGGGGAACAGCAAGGGAAAACGGAGCGCTGAACGGCTGTTCACTGCACGGATAAGAAAATAGGCAACAAAAAAGCTGCATGGAATTGAATTCCATGCAGCTTTTTGTTGCGGGGACGCCTGGGCTTTGGGAAGTCTGCTTTACGGCGGAAGATCCCATATGGTTACTGCGGAGGCTGAGCAGTACCGGTATCGTCCTTGCGGAAGGTGAATCCCCCGGTCAGCTCCTTTAGCAGCTGAGCCTGCCCCGAGAGCTCCTCGCTGGCCGCAGCACTCTCCTCTGCTGTGGCGGAATTCGTCTGTACCACACTGGAGATCTGGTCAACGCCCTCGGATACCTGGTCAATGGAGTGGGCCTCCGAGACAATGTTGCCGGCCACCCGGTCAATGAAAGCGACGGTATCCTGAACCAGACGGGTGGTCTCTTCCAGAACCGCGCTGACCTCCCCAGTCAACTGGCCGCCCCGCTCCACATGTTTGGTGGAGCGCTCGATCATCTCCTTGGTCTGCTTGGCGGCGTGGTCCGATTTGGCGGCCAGATTGCGCACTTCGTCGGCCACGACTGCGAAGCCCTTTCCGCTGGAGCCGGCCCGGGCGGCCTCCACCGCGGCATTCAGAGCCAGGATATTCGTCTGAAACGCAATGTTTTCAATTGTTTCAATGATTTGGCTGATCTCCTGGTGCCCCTTCAGAATATCGGACATGGCATCCGTCAGCGCAGACATCTTTTCATGGCTCACAGTCACCTTTTCGCCAGCCAGGCCGGACTTTTCCTTGACCTGGGTGGAGGCCTCGGCATTTTCCCGGGCTGTGCTGTCGATCTCGGATATGGTAGCGGAGAGCTCCTCCACCGCGCTGGCCTGCTCCGTGGCGCCCTGTGCGAGCGCCTGCGCACCGGAGGATACCTGCTCGGCGCCGGCGGAAACCTGGTCCGCGGCCAGATTGATTTGCTGAAGCGTGTGACTGAGGTTGCGGTTGATGTTGCGCACGGAGGCCAGGATATTCGTATAGTCGCCCTGGTAGAGGTCATAATCCCTCGAACGGACATCAAAGTTCCCGTCGGCCATCTCCCCCAACAGGTAGCCAATATCACCGATCAGCTCCTGAAGCCGCGTGGTGATCTGCCGGGTAGTGAGCGAAAGGACACCGATCTCATCTCTGCGCTCGTAAGTGGGGACAGGGGAGGACAGGTCTCCCTGCTCCAGAAGCTGAAGGCGCTCGGCGCAGGCCCGGATCGGATTGCCGATCTCGCCCGCCATTCGAACCGCCAGGAGGATGGCAATGACCAGGATGACAATTAAAAGAATGGCGGTCAGAAGTGTGCTTGTATAGGTGGTGCCCAGAAAATCCTTAACGGGCGCGGTGACAGCGACGGTCCAGCCGTCGGTCTGGGGAACCGGGGCGTAGGCCAGATATTTCTGGGCGCCGCTTATCTCATAGCTGCCATAGCCGCTGTTCCCCGCCCGCATGTCCGCGTGTAGCGCCGCCAGGGCGGAGAGGGAGGAATCCTGTTGGGCCTCCTGCTCAATGTTCTGAACCGATACTGTGTCCAGCGTGGTGTCCGCAATCGTCGTACCAGTGGAGTCAATCATGTACGCGCCGCTGTTTTCGCTGATATGAATGGACTCCATGATGTCATTGAGGAAGGTTTCATGGGGCACAAAGTAGACTACACCGGCGACAGTGCCGCCCTCTATGCCGTTCAACCAGACAGGCGCGGCCACCATGATGGACAATTCCCCTGTAACTTTGCTCAGGGTTGGCACGGAGATACAGACCTCCCCCTGAACCGCCTGCTGGAAATACGCGCGGTCGGAGTAGCTGTTTCCGTCAAACAGGCTCCTGCCCGACAAATCCAGCAAATTGCCGCGCTCCATACCATAAGACTGAGCCCAGTGGTCTACAATCCGCTCCTTTTCAGTGACGGGAACGGCGCCGTCGCTGAGCTCTGGAACCATACCCAGGCCGCGAACCGCGTTTTGATAGGACAACAGCTCGTAGGAAACACGGGTGGCGGCGAGGGATGCGGTGGACTCCAGGCTTTGCTCCAGCATCGAATGGGAGCTGATGTAGTTGGCTGCAATTCCTACGCCGCCGCAAATCAGGGCCGCTGCTGCGGTCATTGCCAAAATGCGGACCAAGAGCTTTTGTTTGATGCTCCTCATGATAGATTACCCCCCTAAATATAAGAACCTATTTCACCAATCCAAAAGAAAAAGGATAGGCGCCAAACACAGACTGCTGGCCAATTGATTGGGCCCACGAAACTCGTTTGACACTTATCCCTTCTCTTCCTGCGCCTGCCTTTGCACAGCCAGTACAGGAAGCGATCCTTTTACTGAAATCATCAGCGGTTATTGAGGTGGTTCATCAGAACACTGGCGATGTTGTCGCAGGAGGCCTGAACCGTGACTGCTCCAATATCATGGGCCACCATTGGCATGCCGTAGACTACGCAGGAGTCCTTATCCTGGCCGATCGTGTACGCCCCGGCCTTCCGCATCTCCAGCAGGCCGCTGGCCCCATCCCGGCCCATCCCCGTCATGATGATACCAACCATGCGGCAGCGGACCGAGGCGGCCATCGAGGAAAAGAGGACATCCACCGAGGGCCGGTGCCCGCTCACCTTTTCGCCCGGAATACAGGAGAGTGTGTAGCGCGGGCCCATGCGCACAACCTTGGCCTGATAATCCGCAGGCGCCACAAGTGCCAGGCCAGGGCGGATTTCATCGCCGTTGACAGCCTCACGCACTTCCATTTGGCATAGACGGTTGAGGCGCTCGGCATACATCTTGGTGAACCCGACCGGCATGTGCTGTACGATCACCATGCCGGGAATGTTGGCCGGGAGCCGCCTGAGCACGTTCAGCGTGGCCTCTGTGCCGCCTGTGGAGGCGCCCAGACCAATGACGGTCTGCTCCGGCGCCCCATCGCCGCCAAAACGTAGCGGAGCGGCGGGGGCGGCAGGGTGGGGCAGGTTGGCACGGGATAACCTGGCATGGGAGGCCACAATAATTTTATGGGTCAGGGCCTGGAGGAAGGATTCCCGGCTCTCTACCGCGTCAGGCTTGCGCACAAAGTCCACCGCTCCCGCGGCCAGCGCATCAAAGACCCGCAGGTTAAGGGAGGAGACGAGGATGACGGGGAGAGGATGTGACGGAAGAAATTGCTTTAAAAAATCAATGCCGTTGATGCCGGGCATTTCCACATCCAGCGTCATTACATCAGGGGAGAGGTGCTGGAGTTTTGTCTTTGCATCCATGGCATTGACTGCATACCCCACCACCTCGATGCGGGGTGAGGCGGAAAGCCCCTGGATGATGACGCTGCGTGCCACAGCGGAATCGTCCACGACCAAAACGCGGATCTTTCGATTTGTGGTCTGCATAAGTACCGGAACCTTTCTTTGCGAGATTTACTGGTGCGTCCCGAGTGGAAGCTTTTGATAAACCGCCGGAGCGGCCGTTCGGAACAGCCGGGTCTGCCCCAGAGATTCGGAGTGACTGATAAACAGGTATCCGGTTGGATGCAGGGCATCGTAAAAGCGCCGGACCAGGGCGTCCCGGGTCGCCTGATCAAAATAAATCATCACGTTGCGGCAGAAAATTACATCAAATTTCAGCCGGAAGTGAATGGGGTCCATCAAGTTGAACGTGCGAAAAATAACATTCTGCTTCAGTTGGGGCGCCGCCGTATAGAGACAGGTGGTGTCATCCTTCACAAAATAGCGCTTGAGCCATTCACCGGGCATATCAGCGGGCAGCTTGTACTGCCCCGCCTTGGCCTTGGACAGGGCCTGCTGAGAGATGTCAGTGGCCAGAATCCGGGTGTCCCACTGGGATGCCTGGGGCCCAAAAAACTCTTTCAGGTAGATGGAGAGCGTATAGGGCTCCTCACCACTGGAGCAGCCCGCGCTCCAGATGGAGAGAACCCGGTCTTTCTGATGGCGGCGGGAGAGCTCCGGCAGTATCACATCGCGGAAAAAGGTAAAATGGTCGGGTTCCCGCATAAAAAAGGTATAATTCGTGGTCAGCTTATTGAGTACCAGCTCCAGATCAGCGGGGTCCTGCTTTTTGAGCAGGTGGTCCAGAAAGGCAGAGAAGTCCGGATACCCGCGCTCCCGAAGGGAATGGGAAAGACGGCTGGTAATCAACTGCTTTTTTTTACTCAGGTCAATCCCGTAGTTATCCTGAATAAAGCGCACCATGCGCTGAAAATCAGCGTCTGAAACGGACATATCGCGAAACAGCATATTCAAAACAGGAGCCTGCACTTTCTGCCCTAAGGCTGGTTGAGAATTTGAGGACAGTCAAAGACCAGCATGGTCTGTTCCTCGGACAGAGAACACATGCCGGAAACCAGATTCCGGGTGTCCTGAGAGGGAGAGGGCAGAATCAGTGCTGTATCCACATCAATCATCTTCTGCACAGTGTCCACCAGAATACCTACCAAGGTGTCCTCAATGTTGAGAATGATGATACAGTTGTCACTCTGACTGGGCTGTCCCAGCAGCAGGCGGATGTCTACGATCGGGATGATCTGTCCCCGCAGGTTGATGATTCCCCGGATGTAATTTGGTACCAGGGGCAGCTTGGTAATGGCGTGGTTGGTAATAATCTCCACCACGTAATCTGCCGACACGCCGAAGAGCAGGTTGTCCGAGCAGAAGAGCAGATACTTCACCGTCTGGGCATCCAGTGCCGGGGCAGGTACGCCCTCCTCCGGTACGGCGTTGAATTGGTTATCCTGATCCATGGTTATAATGCCTCCTTAACGAAAGGGAGAGTAGAGATTGGCCACATCCAGAATAATGCTGATGTTGCCATCCCCCAGAATCGTGCACCCCGCGATGCCGCTGCGCTTGATGTTGAAGCTGTTTAGGTAGCTGGGCAGGGGCTTGACCACGACCTGCTGTTCGCCCAGCAGCTCATCTACAAACAGGCAGTAGGAGAGTTCACCGGCCTCCAGCCAGATCAGGATGCCGTCCTCTACCTGGGTGCATCCCTCCTCGATCTGATAGAGCTCCCGCATGCGCACCACAGGATAAAAGCTGCCCATACACTTGAAGATCTCTCCGCCGGCAGCGTCGTGTACCAGTTGATCGGAGTGAATTTTGAAGGACTGGCGGATATTGTGGATCGGGATGGTGAAAATCGAGCCTCCGACAGATACCTCCATACCGTCCATAATTGCCGTGGTCAGCGGGATTTTCAACGTGGTGGTCATGCCTTTGCCAAGCTCGCTGGTGAGAGAAACAGTTCCGCCTACCGCTTCCACGTTCTGCTTGACGACATCCATGCCGACACCCCGGCCGGAAAACTCTGTCACCTCGGTATTGGTGGAGAAGCCGGGAGACATGAGAAAGTTGAGGATTTCACGGTGGCTGTACTCCACATCGGGGGAGGCAAGCCCGTTTTTGACGGCCTTGCGCAATACGGCCTCATCGTTGACGCCCTGGCCGTCATCCCTGATCTCAATGATAACCTCGCTGCCGGTCTGCCGGGCGGAGAGAGTAATCTCACCAACGGGGTCCTTGCCCGCACGGATGCGGTCCTGGACATCCTCCTCGATACCATGGTCCATGGAGTTGCGGACAATGTGCATGATGGGGTCGCCGATGCTGTCCACAATGGTCTTGTCAATTTCCGTCTCCTCGCCCACCAGTGTGAGCTTGGCCTGCTTGTTGAGCTTTTTGCACATATCCCGCACGATGCGGTGCATTTTCTGGAAGGTGGCGGACACGGGGACCATGCGCAGGGACATGGACACATCCTGAAGCTCATCCGTGAGCTTGCGCAGCTGCCGGGCAGATTTGGTAAACTCATCCAGGCGAAGACCCTTCAGTTCAGGGGAGGAGGTGACCATGGATTCGGTGATGACAATCTCGCCCACCACTGCGGAGAGCTGATCCAACTTGCTCAGGTTGACGCTGATCAGGCTCTCGCGGTGAGGCTGGGGTGCAGACTCGGCCTTGGGGGCCTCCCGGGAGGAAGCCGGGGCCGCCGGCTTTTCCGCCGGGGGGGACTGATGTTCCGGGGCGACGGGTGGGGGCGCCTCCTGATCGATGGCCTGGTAGGTACGCACAGAGCCGGCGTTCGTGACTGCATGGATTGCAGCATCCCGCTGTGCCTGATCCCGGAAATAGAGCGTAAAGCCGGAGTCCACGATCTGCGCCGCGGTGTCGGGATTGTGCTCCACATCGGCGGGAAGGTATTGGAAGCTATCCTCGGAGCCGCCGTCGCGGATTGTGCTCACAAGCATAAATGCCCGCAGGTTCTCCATGCCGGCACCCTCGTCAAAGAAGATCTGGAGAGCATAGGGGAAGCCGGGGACGGCTGCCGGACCGGAATCCGCCGGGGCCGGCGCCTCCGGCGCGGCCGGCGGAACCTCGGCCGGCGCAGCGGCGGCGCCATTTTGAATTTGCTGAATAAAACTATTAACTTTTTGGAGAAGACTGTCGATCGTTTGAGTGAGAGGTTGTCCGTTTTCAATGCGCTCAATTTCCCCGCGGAAAAAGTCGATGATCTGGAACAGCAGGTCGAACAGGGCGGGGCGCAGCGCCTCCGGGACAATCTCCATCGATTTGTCACGGACAATGGCAAACAGATCCTCCGCCCGGTGTGCGATTGTCATCAGGGAACTGTATTCCATCATGGCTGAAGAGCCCTTGATGGTGTGCATGATGCGGAAGATCGTGTTGACATCCTCTTCGGAAAAGCTGTCCTTTTCCTCGGCGGCCAAAACAAGGCTGTCAAGCTGCTCCAGCAGGGAATTGGTTTCGAAAAGGTATGCCTCTAAAATGCTGTCGTTTCCATTGCCCATCGGTACATCCTTCCTTTGCGTTGAACTTCTGATGTTCCGATCGACAGGATTGGCCAAAAAATAAGAGCAGAACGCGAAAAAGATACATGGAGTGGAATCCGGCCGCATTGCCACCCTCTCCAGGAATGAGATTTTAGAAAAGGGTGATTTGCACGTGGCGAATTTAGTGGGCGTGACCAATCCGGTTCCCAATTATGACGCCTCAAATAACAACCGCACACTGCCGGCAGCCCCAAAGCCAAGTGACACCCGGATTCAGAACATCCCGGACCCCAGCCGGGTGGGCCGGCCGGACGCCCGTACCGATCAGCAGGGGGCCAATGATGCGCTGAACTCCGGTGTGCTGCGCTATGATTCCAACCTTCAGTTTTTCCTGCAGCAGATGCGGGATATGCCGGAATTGGGGGCGGAACTGTCCAAGCTGGTCACACTGATGCAGGGATTGGTAACCACGCCCGGCTTGGCGGCAGGTGTGACAGAAGAGTTATCCGGATTTCTGGAACTGCTTAAAATGGACCCCGATGCGTTCCGACAGTTTTTTCAGACGCAGATGGAGGCGGGCAACCGATTTGCAGGGCCCCTCTTCTCCCTGCTGAGGGAGGTTTATCAAAAGACGCCCGGCGATACCGTGCGGGGGGCAATTCTGAACTTTGCCAAACGCTACAGTGATTTTTCCGCCACGGGTCACATTGGACGCAGCATGCTCTCCCTGCTCCGGCAGCTTTCGGACTATCTGCCCCAGAGTTGGAGGGGACAGTTGGCTGAGCTGACGGGGAAGCTGGAAAACGGCCTTCAGGCCGGGGCGCGGGCGGAGAATTTAGAGCTGCTGCAGGGACAGATTCTGCCCTACCTGGGTTCTTATATCAAGCGTTATCACGATATGGGAACAGCACGGACGCTGCTTGGGATGCTGATGCTGCATATGGCCCGCTATGAAAACGGCGCGGAGGAGGGGGTCATGCTGGCGTTCCGGCAGTTGGGCGGCTATGGAGATACCCTGGCCGGTCTCAATCAGTTGGACGATCAGACGCTGTGGAAGCTGCTCCGGGAGAACCAGTTTACCAAGGCCGCCCAGGCGGATACATTTACGGAGCAGCTGGCCCGGACGGCGCAGCAGGGAGAATACGGCACGGACCTGCGGGAGGCGTTTCAGGAGATCGTGCGGTCCATGCTGCTCAATGAGAGCGTATTCCTCCCGCTGCACCATACCATTGTCCCGCTGGAGTGGGAGGGCAGGCGGATGTACTCGGAGTTATGGGTGGACCCGGACGCGGAGGAGCGGGAGGAGGCCCGGGATGGGCGCGGGGACGGACATAAGATCCAGTTCCTGTTCAAGATGGATCTCCCCTCAGTG
>OJSB01001916.1_pt1 | contig 12619 bp, 14 predicted proteins | sample 1599331 | NCBI WGS metagenome assembly OJSB01 (sample SAMN04168657, study PRJEB22393) | human gut metagenome | biome: human gut microbiome; feature: stool | host: Homo sapiens | collected 2014-03-20
CGCCGATGGTCTTCAGGGGGTTCAGGCTGGTCATGGGGTCCTGCATGATCATGGCGATCTCATGGCCCCGGACCTTCAGCCAGTCCTTCTCCTTTTTCAGGTCGGAAAGGCGGATGGACTTGCCGTCATCGGCACCGTAATAATCAATGGTGCCCGAGGTGATGGAGCCGTTGGCATCCAGCAGGCCCATGAAGCTCTTGGTGAACACGCTCTTGCCGGAGCCGGATTCGCCCACGATGGCAAGGACTTCGCCGTGGTAGATGTCCAGGTCGATGCCGCGGATGGCATGCAGCACCTTGCCGCGCAGGTTGAATTTGATGTTGAGGTCCTTTACAGAAAGGATGAGCTGATTTTTTTCCATCTTCTGTCCCTCCTTACTGCAGGTGGTTCTTCGGGTCGGCAGCGTCCGAGAAGGCGTTGCCGATGAGGTAGAACGCAATGGTGACAAAGCTCAGGATGATGGTGGGGTAGAGCAGCTGGTACCGCAGGCCCGCCTGCATCATCACCTTGCGGCCGTCGTTGATCAGGTTGCCCAGAGAGGGCGTTTCCACAGAAAGGCCCAGGCCGATATAGGTGATGAACACCTCGCTGCCGATGGCGGCGGGGATGGTCAGGGCCATGCGCAGCATGATGACCGATACCAGATAGGGCAGCAGGTTGCGCAGCACGATGCGGCGGATGGGGGTGCCGATGCAGCGGGAAGCCACGTTGTAATCACGGTCGCGGATGATCAGGATCTGGTTGCGGATAAAGCGCGCCATGGCGATCCAGCCCGTGATGGACATGCCCAGGATCAGGGTCTGGATGCTGGGGGATGCGACATAGGAGATCAGGATCAGGATGATGGTGGAGGGGACGTTATCGCAGATGTTGTACAGCTCGGTGAAGAAGAAATCGAGCTGGCGGACATAGCCCCAGAGCACGCCCACCGTGATGCCCACCACGGCCTCGATGAGGGCCACGAAGAAGGCGATGGTCAGACTGGTGCGTGCACCGGCCCAGATGCGGGCCCACAGGTCCTGGCCGATGGCGTTGGAACCCCAGATAAAGCCCTCTTCCCCGGGGGCGATGTTGCGGAACTGGATGCCGGTGGTAGAGTCTACCTGGCAGAGATTGGGATCTGCCTGACCGGGCAGATAAGGCTGCAAAAAGGCAAAGCCCACCACGAACACCAGTGCAATGAGCAGGGCCACGGCGATCTTATTCTTGAAGAAAGCACGGAAGGTGCTGCCCCAATAGCTGTAATTGGAGTAGGAGGTGGCCTCGGCACGCTCCTCGCTGAACCCGGCGGGGGTGAACAGCTCGTCCTCGGGCAGGTCGGCCCAAGCGGCGGGGCCGTCCTTCTGCAGCTTGTTCAGGTCGTTTTCCAGAACAGCTGCCTTGTGATCTTTCATGTGGAACAGCATTATCGGCCACCTTCTTTCTTGCCAAAGTTGATGCGGGGATCGATGAGCACCATGAGCAGATCGCCCAGGATTAGTCCGATGATGCCCACGCAGGCGTACAGCAGCACGATGCCCTGCACCATGGTGTTGTCGTGGCGCTGGACGCAGGTGACCAGCAGGCCGCCCATGCCGGGGATGGAATACAGGCTCTCGATGTAGATGGAGCCGACCACAGTGTTCAGGAAGGCAGAGGGAATATACTGCACCAGCGGCACCATGGCGTTGCGGAAGATGTGGCGCAGGGCGATGTTGCTCTCGCTCACGCCCTTGGCCAGTGCCAGCCGGACGTAATCCTTGTTGCTCTCGTCCACCATGTAGCGGCGCAGCCACATGGCGTAGAATGCCACGTTGCCCAGGCTCATGGAGCAGACCGGCAGCACCCAGTACCGCCAGTCGGAGGCATCAAACAGTAGGCCCACGCCCAGGGCGGTGGTGCCGTACATCTGAATATAAAGGTAATACACGGCGGCAGGCACAGCCTGAATGAGCACGATGATGGCGGTGCCGATCTTATCCGGCCAGCGGTTCTTGAACCGGCCCATCAGCAAGCCCATGGGAATGCCGATGACCAGGCTCAGCAGCATGGCAAACACGCCCATCTGGATGGAGATGGGCAGCTTTTTGGCCAGGATGCCGGTGACCGAGGCGTTTACCTTATAAATATGGCTCACGCCCAGGTCGCCGTGGAGGGCATTCCACCAGAAGCGGCCGATCTGCACCGGCAGCGGGTCCAGCAGGCCCATGGACTGCAGGCCCGCCTGGATCTGGGCCTCGGTCATTTTTTCGTAATTTGCAAAGTAGCCTTCCACCGGCATCAGCCGCAGCAGGCAGAACACGAGCGTTACAATGACGAACAGCGTCAGGATGGAACGCCCGATGCGTTTTGACAGATATTTCAGCATATCTGTGCGCACCCCTCTTTCGTTTGTGGTTCCTCCGCGGACAGTGGTCCTGAACAGCGGATAGGAATAGAATACATCAAAATTGCACTTTTGGAAAGTGATTTGCCCGGATTTTGAAAAATGTTTTTGTAAAAGCAGGGTAAAGTGAACGTTTTTCTTACAAAAACAACCCTCTCCGCCGGGTTGACGGAGAGGGATAAAAGTTTTTATAAACCTCTGCGCTTCAAAATCTCATCCAGAATGGCATCGGCCACATCGGCCTTGCTCATCAGGGGCAGCTCCCGGGTGCCGTCGGGGGTGATGAAGGTGACCACGTTGGTGTCCACCCCAAAACCGGCTCCGGCGACCTTCAGGTTGTTGGCCACCACCATGTCCAGATTCTTCCGGGTCAGCTTGGCCGTGGAGTTTTCCACCATATCCCGGGTCTCCATGGAAAAACCGCAGAGGAACTGGTGGGTCTTTTTCGGGCCGATGGTGCCCAGAATGTCGGCGGTGCGCTCCACAGGGATGGAGAGGTCGCCGTCCTTTTTCTTGATCTTGTCACTTGCCACCGTCACGGGGCGGTAGTCTGCCACGGCGGCAGCCATCACCAGCACGTCCATCTCCTCAAAGCGGCTGGTCACGGCATCGTACATATCCTGCGCCGTGGTAATGGGAACATCGGTGGTAAAGCGGACCGGCGGCAGGTCGGTGTGGCCGTGGATGAGGGTGACCTCTGCTCCCCGCATGGCGGCGGCCCGGGCGATGGCATAGCCCATCTTGCCGGTAGAGTGGTTGGTCAGGTAGCGCACGGGGTCCAGCGGCTCCTGCGTGGGCCCGGCGGTCACAGCGATGCGGACACCGGCCAGATCCTTGGGCCGGGCGATGGTGTGCAGGATATACTCGATGAGCACATTCTCCTTGGGCAGGCGGCCGCTGCCCACATCCTTGCAGGCCAGCATCCCGCTCTCAGAGGGGATGACCGTGAAGCCGTAGTGCTCCAGCGTTCTGAGGTTGTCCTGCGTGATGGGGTTTTCCAGCATCCCGGTGTTCATGGCCGGGCTGACCAACTTGGGGCACTTGGCCGCAAGCACCACGGTGGTGAGCATATCATCGGCAATGCCGTGGGCCATTTTGGCAATGACGTTGGCCGTGGCCGGTGCCACCAGAACGACATCTGCCTTTTTGGCCAGCGAGATGTGGGTGACCTCGAACTTGAAATCGCGGTCGAAGGTGTCCACCATGCACTTGTGGCCGGTCAGCGTTTCAAAGACGAGAGGGGTGATGAAATGGGTGGCGTTCTCGGTCATAATGACCTCCACGTCCGCCCCCAGCTTTTTGAGTGCGCTGGCCACATTTGCCATTTTATAGGCGGCAATGCCGCCGGTAACGCCCAAAAGGACGCATTTGCCCTGCAGATCCATCCAAAAAACCTCCTGTTTTGCGGGTTTGCCTCTTTAGTATAATCCAAAATCACCGCCAGCACAACAAAATCTTTCGGTTGGGTCTTGTATCCAGCGCAAAAATGCGGTAAAATAGCTTGACTTAGAATAAAACCTCTCCGTCAAGGTCTGCGTCTTTGCAGCCGCTCCTGCCGGGAGAGGCAAGCCAACCGGCTCCTCTGGCAGGGGAGCCGGAGCAGAGCGCCTGAGAGGTTTTGCAGGAAAGGTAAAATATGATCTTAGCCATTGATATAGGCAACACCACCGTCGCCCTGGGCGGCATCAAGGACGGACGTGTATGCTTTGTGGCCCACATGGATACGGTGCGCACCCGTACCGCCGCGGAATACCGCATTGAAATGGAAAAGGTGTTTGCTCACCGCCGCCACCCGGAAAAGCCCATCCGGTTCGAGGGCGCGGTGCTGACCAGCGTAGTGCCCCAGATCACCGGGGCACTGGCTGAGTGCGCCCGCTATTACACCGGAAAAAAGCCGGTCATCGTTTCGCCGGAGATCCGCACAGGCCTGACCATGGGGGTGCCTGACCCCCATGCCGTGGGCAAGGACCGGCTGGTGGATGCCGCTTACGCTGCGGCGAACTTCCCGCTGCCGGTCATCACCGTGGATCTGGGCACTGCCACTACATTTAATGTTGTGGATGAGAACCGGGTATTCCGGGGCGGTGTGATCTGCCCGGGGCTTTCCACCGGCCTGCGGGCTCTGGGGGAGCGCTGTGCCCAGCTGCCGCAGGTGCGGCTGAGCTCCCCCAAAGCAGCCATTGGTGTGAACACTGAGAGCTGTATGCTTTCGGGCTCTGTGCTGGGCACGGCAGTCCTGCTGGACGGCATCACCCAGCGCATTGAGGAAGAGCTGGGCCGCCCGGCCACCCTGGTGGTCACGGGCGGGCTGGCAAAGTATGTCACGCCGCTCTGCCGCCATCCGCTGACCTACGACCCGGAGCTGCTGCTGAAGGGGCTGGCACTGCTGTACCAGATGAACGCACCTCAGCCGCACTATGCCGCCGGGGGCAGGCGGCGGAACCCGAACAACAATTTCCGCCGGGGCCGCCGTCCCCGCTCCCAGCGCCGGGAACGCCGCGAGGAGAAGAACAAAAACGGCTGACGACGAAACAGGATGGAGAGAACAATGAAACTAGGGATCCTGGGCACGGGGATGATCGTGCGGGAGTTTCTGCCCTGGCTGGCAGGGCCGGACTGCCCCTTTACGGTGCAGGCGCTCTGCAGCACCCAGCGCAGTGCGCCGGTGGCCGACGAGATGTGCGAACAGTACGGCATTCCCCAGCGCACCACGAACTATTTTGAATTATTGCAGTGGGTGGATGTGATCTATCTGGCCGTGCCCAACCTGCAGCATTACCGCTATGCCAAGGTGGCGCTGGAAGCGGGCAAGCATGTCATTGTGGAAAAGCCCATGGCCTGCACCGCTGCCCAGACCGAGGAGCTGGCGGCGCTGGCCCGCCGCAAAAAGGTGTTCCTGTTTGAGGCCATGACCACCCAGTACCTCGAAAACTACAACAAGATCCGGGAGCTGCTGCCCCGCATCGGCAGGGTGAAGCTGGTGCAGTGCAATTTCAGCCAGTATTCCAGCCGCTACGATGCCTTCTGTGCCGGGGAAACGCCGGTCTCCTTTGACCCGGAGTGTGCGGGCGGTGCTTTGATGGATCTGAATGTCTACAACATCAGCTATATCGTGGGCCTGTTCGGTGAGCCGAATCAGGTGCACTACCTGCCCAACATGGAGCGCGGCATCGACACCAGCGGTATCCTGACCATGGAGTACAACAGCTTCAAGGCAGTCAGCATGGCCGCCAAGGACTGCGGTGCGCCTGCCCGGTATGTCATCCAGGGCACAAAGGGCTATATCCTGCAGAAATCCACGGCCAACTGGTGCGGCGGCGTGACCTTCCACCCCAATCAGGGCAAGGAAGAGCACTTCAACCTGAACGGCGGCAGACCCCGGCAGGCGGCGGAGTTCCACGCCTTTGCCAGGGCCATCGAGGGTGGTGACCAGGAGCTGTGCAGCCGGATGCTGGATACCTCCGTGGCCGTCAGCCGTGTGCTGACCGTGGCCCGGCGGAGCGCCGGCATCAAATTTCCCTGTGATAGATAAACATCCTAACCCTCTCAGGCACTTCGTGCCAGCTCCCCCAAAGGGGGAGCTTTTGACAAAACCGCAAACTTTGCATGGATTGCCAAGGCCTCGCCCTTCGGGAGAGGTGGCATTGCGAAGCAATGACGGAGAGGGTGAGGTCGTTTATAAATTTTCAAGCATCCCTGACATTTTATCAAAAACCAGATTTGCGCCGTATCCGACGTATAGGGCGGAACGGCAGCAGGAGGAAAACTGAATTATGAAAAACAACGATCTTCGCACTCTCACCCGACTGGCACTGCTGGTCACCATCGAACTTGTAATGAAGGCCATCGGCCTGGGCAGTGTGCCCATGGGCCCGCTTTACATGAGCTTCCTGACCCTGCCCATTGCGGTGGGTGCCATCACCATGGGCCCTGTGGCCGGTGCTGTGCTGGGCGGCGTGTTCGGCGCGGTGAGCTTCTATGATGCCGTTACCGGTGCTTCCGCCATGACCGGCGCTCTGTTCCAGGTCAGCCCTGTCAACACCTTTATCCTCTGCGTGGGCATGCGTGTGCTGATGGGCGTGTGTGTGGGCCTGATCTTCAACGGCCTGAGCAAGCTGGACAAGAGCCGCACCTGGAGCTATATCGTCAGCGCTATGTGCGCTCCGGCCCTGAACACTCTGTTCTTCATGGGCTATATCGTGCTGGCGTTCTACAACTGCGACTATGTCCAGAACCTGGTGTCCGTTAAGGGCGCTGCCAACCCCCTGATGTTCGTTGTGCTGCTGGTTGGTGTCCAGGGCGTGGCTGAGTTCCTCGTCTCCGGCATCCTGGGCGGCATCGTGGCCCGCGCCGTGCACAAGTTCCTGAAGTAAGACCCCGCGTTCCGCGTCAGGGAAGAGCGTATGGGTTTGTAACATTGTAAAACAAAAGACCAGAACTGAACTGCCACTGGCAGAACAGCTCTGGTCTTTTTCTGTGCGGTGAAAAACAGAAACGCAGCCTTTACAGAGGCAGCTTGCCGCCGACCTTGTTGACGACATAGTAGGCGGCCTCTTCCTCAGGCTTGACGTAGATCTTGCAGGACTGCACGCCCACCTTGTGGGTCAGGCGGTAATCGGCCTTGGCGCGGTCCACAAGATCGGTGATGTTATACTGCTTGCCGGCAAATTCAACGTAGATCTCAGGGGAAAGCGGGGGACGGCCCTTGTGGGCGGTCTTTTCCGTTTTGGGAGCTTTCTCCGTTTTGACAGCGGACTTTGCGGTCTTGCGTGCGGGCTTTGCCTCGGCTGCGGGAGCTTCTGCAGCGGCAGGAACGACAGGCTTTTTCACTGACATGGATTCTACCTTCTTTCTCATATAGTCTTGCGTGTGGGAATAATACCGGACTACGCCGGTAGAAAAACTTTGCTTCAAACGGCAGCATATAACTATATAATAGTTTTTTGCGGCGCATTTGTAAAGAGGTTTTGTGAAAAAAGGTTCGTTTTCAGGCAGGAAATGCTTTTTTGTTTCTGGAAAAGTTACTGGACGCACAGTCCCTCGGCCCGTGTGACGATGGGCAGCAGCAGTTCGGTGTCCCAGTCCTCTGCCAGTACAAATAGATCATCGCAGATCTCCTTCTGGATTTGTGCCGTCGTTTTTTGTCCGGCAAGGACGCAGACAGCAGAAAGCAGTCGAACTTTCAGGGCACAAATTTCTGCGGGAGCGCCCCACAAACGGGCAAGGTCATAATTGCTGGTGTTTCCGCAGGGCATGGCACAGGCAGCGCAGTTGGGAGCCACCCGGTGCTTCTCTGCTTCAACGATGTCAGTCATCCGGAGCAGTGCGCTTTCGGCGGCCTCGGGGTCAGCCGCCAGCCGCAGACCGGCAGCCAGTATGCGGTCAGTGTCCTCCGTTTTGGGTTCATTGACCGTGGAGCGCGCCAGCCCCACCAGCGCGCCCAGCAGAGTGTCCCGCTGACGCTGTGCATCGGTAACGGGAGCAGAAAACGTGTAATTCATAGGAACCTCCAGGATCTTGTTTGCCGTAAGAATACCACGAAATCCCCGGAAAGGGAAGGCGAAAAATTCTTTTTTCTGCAAAAAGGAACTGCGTCTTGATTTTGGACGGAAAATCCGCTATAATAATACCGTTCTACATACGCCGGTGTGTCGGAATGGCAGACGAGGGGGACTCAAAATCCGCTTCGTGATTTTTCGTGTCTGTGCGAGAAATTCACGAGTATTCGTTGAATTTTGAGAGTTTGTCGAAGCGGGATTTCTTACATCCCTCCTGAACATCCCTCCAATCTTCAGAAACCGGTACTAATGTCTCAAAATTGAATATAAGCCGATGTGGCGGAATGGCAGACGCAAACGACTCAAAATCGTTCGGGAAACCATGTGGGTTCGAGTCCCACCACCGGCACCACGTCGGAGCAAAGTCCGCTTTGTTCCGACGTCTTTTTATGCCTACGGCCAAAAAGACGTCATCTGCCCACTCCCTTGCTCCTCCTCTCCAAATCGCAACCGCTGCGTTAGGTTGTGATTTGGGTTTCTTTTCCCACCACCCGAAGTCCTATAATGACACGTGTACCATTGGGGTATCCTTCAGGGTACTCCGATTTTTTATTGTCAATTTGTAAAATTTTCTTATATTGTTGCGATAAAAGCTCTTGTAATTTCGCTGTTAGTTGGTATAATTTAAGTGGACACTATCCAATATCAAGGGAAAGCCCCCAGCCAGGTTCCATCGCCTGACTGGGGGCTTTTTTATTCCCGGGTGATGTGATAAACCCCGTACTGCTTGAGCATCTCCCCCAGCTCTTGGAGGGAGATGGTCTTGGTGTCGGGGTTGGGCTTTCCCTCCTGAGGGGTGTAATCCTCCCCCAGGAACTTACAAGTAGCCTGCACCACCGCCTGGGCATATTCCTGGGCGTGCCCGGTGATCTCCCGCCGGTTGGCCTCGTTGGTGGCAAACCCCATCTCCAACAGCATGCTGGGCGGGATGGTATCCCGGTTGACCTTATAATCGTATTGAGGGCCATCCACATGGCCCCGGTGGACAGCCTGGGCCCGGTTGGAGGTGATCCCCACCCCTTTGAGGCCATCTACTACGGCTTGCCCCCAGTCCAGATAGGATTTGGGGGCTTTGCTGTGTACCCAGACGCTGGGGCCGCTGGCCTTTTCGGAGACTGCACCGTCCATATGGATGGAAAGGAAGGCCGCCGCTCCCTCTGTCCCTTTGCACCGGTCATCCAGGGGGACATGGACATCCTCGGTTCGGGTCATGGCAACCTGGAAACCCTGGGTCTCAAAGGCTTGGGCCAGCACCTTGCTGAACTCCAGCGCCAGTTGGGATTCATAGGGCGGGCTTGTCCCCGCCCCGGTGTCCCTGCCCCCATGGCCAGGGTCTAAGATGATTTTCTTACTCATGGCCTTGTCCTCCTTTGTCCTGCAATTGGGCCAGCACTGTCTTTAAGATGGGCGGGATGTTGTTCCCCAGCTTGCCGTAGTTCTCCAGGATGGAGAGCAGTTCCCTTGCTATGTAAAACCAGATCACTGCTGTGCGGATGTAAGGCTCCCCGGCCCCCAGGAGGCTGTCCAGGAGGACACCTACCCCCACCAAGCCTAGCACCAGCACCTTATTTACCCCGCCCCAGAACATCACCTGGCTGTCGGTGGTGTGGTTTTTGATGCTGGCCGCGAACCCCAGCACAAAATCCAGGGCCATAAAGGCGATGAGGGCCTGGACCATCAGATCCCAGCCGCCTAGCAGGAAATTGGCGCAGGTGCCAAGGGCAGCCGCCAGGCTGGAAAAGGCCCGCCCAAAGGGGCCGTAGCTGTTTACCCGCAGATATGCCATCTGCATCCCTCCTTTATTCTTTGTAGTCCTCGCCGGTGATTTCCTTGTACTGCCCCGCGGTGATTACCCCTTTTGCCACCGCCACCGCCACCATCTGCTTGTTCCACAGCTTCCGCTCATAATTGCGTTTGATCATCTCAAAGGTCATTGCGCCCGCCTCCTTTACAGGTTCATCAAATTCTGGAATTCCATTGCCGCCGCGATCCGCTCCTCCGCAGAGGGTTCGTCGCTGGGGGTGTTCATAGCGATTTCGAAAGCTTCGATCACATCAAGAACTTCCTGATCCGTGGTACATTCCGAGAAATCAGCTCCCATATCTTCATACATTGCTTTCATTTGTCCTAATGTGCCAAAGAAACCACCATTGACTTCTCCAGCAGAGCAAAGAATTGTAATGCTGTCAAGTCCTGCCACAGGATAACGTTCAATCCATTGTTCAGGTGTTAAAACCTCACCAACTGGGGTGATAACGGGCGTTTTCTTATCCCAAATTGCATATCTAGCCATAGTATTCATCCTCCTTTTTATCTAAGCAGTGTAAACATATACATCGTCCCATTCTTGACCAGAATCAATCTGACCGCCAGCAAACAGAACATAATCACCTACAGAAGCACCAGCAGCACCACGAACTCCACGTTTCGCTTTTATCGTAGAAACTTTAGTAAGATTTATGTCATAGACGTCTATATATTCTGATATGTCCATATTAGGGCCACCACTATAACAGAATCCAGTTGAGAAAAAGACATGGTCATTTACAGAAGCACTAGTTAATTGCTGTCTCGCTACACCTAAATTACTTAAGAATTTTTGTGTAAGGCTCCGGTCATATGATACTACTTGATTGGAAAAAGAACTTGCATAATTGTTAGCTTTATTTGGGTCTTTCCCACCAGCAAATATGGCATATTGACCTAATGAAGACCCAGTTAATTCAGCCACGCCATCCCTTAATTCAGAAACATTGATTTTTGTATATGTTGACTCATAAGCTTCTACCATTTTAGAAGCTCTTCCACCTCGGATAAATCCCCCAGCAAACAATGCATAACCCTCAGCTGAAGCCCCTGCTAAATCAGCAACCCTGTTTACTAAAGGATCTACTTCCTTTTTAGTAAGATATTCGTCATAGGTACTCACATTGTTTACAATAGTACCTCCTTCATATCCATGTGTGAAAAAGATACGCCCAGAATAAGTAACAGAAGCAGAAGCATTTCTAATGCTGTCAATACCGTTTGAAAGAGTTTGCTTTGTTAGTGTTTGCGAATATACTTGTAATTGTGTGCCAGTCCCTTGTGAGCCTCCTACAAAAACAGCTCTTTTTATTTCTCCAGTGGAAAAGTCAGCTAGCGAAGCACCTTTCATTTCAGCATTTGGTTTTTCTAGAGGTGTAGCTAATTTCCTTGTTAGCGAAGAATTATAGCATACAACGGAATCGTAATAATCGTAATCGTCATTACGTCCACCAGCAAATATTGCATAGGTGCCTATACTAGCACTGGCAATATGAAAACTTGCATTGGGTAAAGTCCTAGTCCCATAGAACTCTGGGTTGCCACCTGTAAAAAACGGCCTCGCAACGCCGCTAACTCCGATGTATCCCTTTTTCACTTTGCGGGCCTTGCCGCCGGCGCCCAGGTACATCTTTTTCACCTTCCGGGCCCTGCCGTCAACGCCCAGATAAACCGCTTTCCCCACTGCGTCACCCCCTATTGATACATCAAGTAGATGGTTCCGGTGGGCAGGGCGGAAGAACCTGCTGTCATGTCGGCTGTCCCCGCATAGATGTTCCGCACCTTTTGCTGGGTTATCTCCGGCGTACCGGAGATGGTCGCTTCCGGCATCGTCACCGGCCCGGTAAACTCCCCGCCTGTTGTGGGCATGGCGTCTACCTTGACCTGGGCAAGGTAGCAGCTCCCCCCGCTCACCGTCAGGGTCACCGGCACCCCCTGGTCCCACGCCCCGGCGGAGATGGGCTCCTTGCCCTCCCCGGTGGTCAGGATGGGGTACAGGGTGTCGCTCCCGGCAAACTTCATCTGTAGGCCGTCGGTAGCCGCGGCGGGGCTTACAAACTGCACCGTCAGGCCGTCCTTTTCCGCGGGCAGGCCGCCGGTCAATTCCAGCGTGCCCGATGGGCTCAGGGTTGCGGTGGCTGGATAGGGTGCCATGTTCCAATGGAGAACCTGCTCGTCCAGCTTTTGAGCATTTTGATTTAGGACAGCAATATCCGCCGCATCCTCATAGCCTGGAAGTGCCAGCCCCAAATTGGCTGTCTGTGTTGCCATAGGTTTTCTCTCCTTTCAAACTATCAATTCTGTGCCCAGCCGTAGACACCGGGCTCGTAGGTGTTGGCGTCGATCTCACTTAATGCTTGCTTTGGTAACTCACCTTGGCCCCTTTGGGGGAAGCGCAGATGGAAAGTTTGCTGAAACTGTCATTGATACACTACACAGTAGGTCTCCACTGATAGCCTTATCTACTCACAGATCCTCGCGTTGGGAGAGGCTTTCCACCCGTCCCTCCCTCCAAGGTGATGTACAGGGTGGGGCGCTGTTTCGCGGACAGGGAACGGATAATCCATCTGAGCCATAGGTCCGAGCGTCCTCAGAAAAAAGGAACTGAACAGCGTTGCCGTCATCTCTGGAGAAGCCTCAATCACCTCCATCCTTTTCTTTATGTGATTGACACCCAACCGGGAGCCCCAGTGCGATAAGAAAAACACTAGGGAATCTATCCCTAATGTCAGTATAGCGGATTAGGCGGCTGGTTTTCCGGCCCCCCTGATGGCTGGATTTCTTCCAATTTCAGTTCATAGCCCATAGTATACAGGGCATGGATCAGATCATAGTCCAGCCGGAAGGAACATCCGCAGCGCAGGCTGCTAACCCGTGCCCGGGACAGCCC
>OJSB01001933.1_pt1 | contig 12573 bp, 10 predicted proteins | sample 1599331 | NCBI WGS metagenome assembly OJSB01 (sample SAMN04168657, study PRJEB22393) | human gut metagenome | biome: human gut microbiome; feature: stool | host: Homo sapiens | collected 2014-03-20
CCAAGGGCGGCGGATAAGATATTCACTTTCAATAATCTCCCATTTTCTATCGTCTTTTTCCATAAAGATTCTTTTTATTTGGATGAGAAGCAAAGATACTATCTTTGGAAATTAGAACAACTATAAAATAGTAGTTTTTATTCACCTACTTCCAACTTATAAATCTTACCTTTGCTTTCAATAATAATCCTGTCATCATAACACATAAATTATGGAAAACCATATTAGCAAAAACTCCTCTATGTGGAATCCTTGGCACGGCTGCCACAAGTTAAGCGAAGGTTGTCGTCATTGTTACGTTTACCGTGGCGACAGCCAACGAGGTCGAGATAGTTCCATCATTACTAAAACCGGAAAATTTGACTTTCCCATACAGCGCAAACGAAACAACACCTATAAAATTCCTCCCGGCAATCTGGTCTATACTTGCTTCACTTCTGATTTTCTGATTGAAGAAGCCGATGAATGGCGTGAAGAAGCATGGCAAATGATGCGAGAACGTCAAGACCTCCACTTTCTTTTCATCACCAAACGCATAGACAGATTAAAAGAGTGTTTGCCATCTGACTGGGGAGAAGGATACGAAAATGTAACTATTTGTTGTACTATGGAAAATCAAGACAGAGTAGATTATCGCCTTCCCATCTACAAGGCAGCTCCCATCAAACATAAAATCATTATTTGCGAGCCTTTGCTAACAGAAATAGATTTCAGAGGAGAGCTTGGTCCTTGGGTAGAACAAATTGTTGTAGGTGGCGAGTCAGGTAAAGAAGCTCGTATATGCAATTATGAATGGGTACTTGATATTCGTCGTCAATCTGTGGAAAACAAAATCAATTTTTGGTTCAAACAAACCGGATATCGCTTGCTAAAAGAAGGTCATGAATATTTCATTGCTCGCCGGTTCCAACATTCGCAAGCTAGAAAAGCCGGGATAAACTATACGAAAGATTAATCAGATGATATATCTAATCGCTTATTCTAAAAAGAACAGGCTTCACTACCCTTCCATTTTGACAATATTCTTTTCATTTTGAAAAGGAATCAAAGACAGAAATGAAAGAAATAATTGATTTATAGGAGTCTCCTCTTTTGGTACACAATTTGTTCTCCTCTTAGATAGAAGTATGTGGTAAAGATAAAATGGAAAGAGAAGAAAACGTAAAACACTTTTTGGATTTAATCAGGCGTTCGAGACGTGGAAAATTCAAAATCTATATTGGGATGATAGCCGGTGTAGGCAAGAGTTACCGAATGTTGCAAGAAGCACATGAAATGCAAGAAAACGGTCTTGACGTCCAAATCGGTTATATAGAGACACATGGAAGAACCGGAACAGAAGCTCTATTGGAAGGATTGACAATTATTCCTCGCAAAAAGATATTTTATAAAGGAAAAGAGATTGAAGAGATGGATTTAGACTCTATCCTTCGGTTACATCCCGAATTGGTCATTATAGACGAACTGGCACATACTAATATAGAAGGCAGTCGTAATGAAAAGCGTTGGCAAGATGTCATGGAACTATTGGATGCAGGAATCAATATCATTTCTGCTGTCAATATCCAACATATCGAGAGTCTGAATGAAGAGGTGAAAGGAATTGCCGGCATCGAAGTTAAAGAACGCATTCCTGACAAAGTATTACAAGACGCCGATGAAGTTGTGAATATTGACCTTACTGCCGAAGAATTAATTAACCGCCTGAAAGCCGGAAAAATATACCGTCCTGAAAAGATTGAATTAGCTTTGAATAACTTTTTCAAAACAGAGAATATCCTTCAATTGCGCGAATTAGCCCTTAAGGAGGTCGCTTTCAGAGTTGAAAAGAAAGTAGAAAACGAAATCGTTTCTATTGATAAAGGGGTACGTCATGAGAAATTTCTTGCTTGTATCAGTAGCAATGAGAAGACACCACGACATATCATCCGTAAAGCAGCACGACTGGCTTCCCGCTACAATACTGTATTCTCAGCCCTTTATGTGCAAACACCGGTAGAAAGCACAGAACGTATCAATCTTGCCAGTCAGCGACATTTGCTAAATCATTTTAAATTGGTTACAGAATTAGGAGGTGAAGTGCTACAAGTAGCATCTGCAAATGTTTTAGATGAAATTATAAAAACTTGTCAAGAGAAGCAGATTACAACGATATGCATGGGACAGCCGGCATTCAAAATGCCTTCTACCCTATTCAGTATCTCGAAATACAAAAAATTTCTAGCGTCTTTGGCACAAATGAATATAGATTTGATTATACTTGCATAAAAATAAAGTCTATGAATATAAAAACAAAACTTACCCTTACCATCGGCATATTAGTAGCTATGATTGTATTATTAGTTGCTCTATCAGTAGTGAATTTACAAATATTAACAGCAACAGATCCTGATAGTCCTGCTGCCGGTCCGGGATTACAAAGAGCATTATTGTGGATTTCCATTGTAGGAGCAGCATGTATTTGCGTAGGTATCGGTATATGGTTGCGCCTTCCTGCATCTATCAATAAGCCCATTAAAGAAATAACAAACGGCATCCAGGAAATAGCCAATCATAATTACGAAAAACGGCTTGATTTAAATGGCAATCAGGAATTTGCTGAAGTATCAAAGAACTTCAACCGAATGGCCAAACGGCTGGAAGAGTATCATGCCAGCACTCTTTCCGAAATGATGGCCGCTAAAAAATACATGGAAACTATCATAAATAGCATTAATGAACCCATCATTGGTTTAAATAATGAAATGGAAATTCTTTTTATCAATGATGAAGCCTTGAATGTTCTCAATTTGAAAAGAGAAGAAGTGATAAAACGATCTGCTCAGGAAATTTCGATGCGTAACGACTTACTCCGCAGATTGGTTCGCGAGTTAATAGACATTCCCTCACAAAAAATAAGAAGTGACAAAACCCAAAAAGAACCATTGAAAATATATGCTGATGATAAAGAAAGTTTCTTTCAAGTAAAATATATAAGTATCATTCAATCCGGCAGGAATAGTGCAACACCAGAAAAAAAAGGTCATGTCATTATGCTAAAGAATATCACGGAATTTAAAGAACTTGATTCTGCAAAAACGACTTTTATTTCAACCATTTCGCATGAACTCAAAACACCTATATCGGCCATCATGATGAGTCTACAGCTGTTGGAAGATAAACGTGTAGGAACACTGAATAATGAACAGGAAGATTTGACAAATAGTATAAAAGAAAACAGTGAACGTCTGCTGAATATCACCGGGGAACTACTTAATATGACTCAGGTAGAATCCGGAAAATTACAACTTAAACCTAAAATAACTAAACCTATTGAATTAATAGAATATGCCATCAAAGCCAATCGCGTGCAAGCAGAAAAATTCAATATTCAGATAGAAGTAGAATACCCGGAAGATAAAATAGGAAAATTATTTATTGACAGTGAAAAGATTGCATGGGTGCTGACCAACTTGCTTTCCAATGCTATCCGCTACTCGCCGGAAAATGGGCATGTAGTAATCGGTGCCCATCAAACCGATGACAATTATATTGAAATGTATGTACAGGATTTTGGAAAAGGAATAGACCCACGTTATCATAAAAGCATCTTTGACCATTATTTTCGTGTCCCCGGAACAAAAGTACAAGGAAGCGGTTTAGGACTTTCTATTTCTCGTGATTTTGTAGAAGCACATAATGGAACATTGACCGTGCAGAGTGAGCTAGGTAGGGGTAGCAAATTTATCATGCGCCTAAAAGCTTAATATAGATATCTTCTAATCTGCTATGGAGAGTTCTACTCTAAACAAGAAAACCCTCCATAGCAGATTATTTACCAATCACCTTTTATCATGTTTATGATTACTATTGATGACTACTCAATCCTGTGTACTGTTATGTCATGAAAATCTTGTAATAAAGTCAGCAACATGCCTTCGTCATTGTATTTTTTAGACTTTATTACCATCGTGACATAATAAGTAGTCATTTCCCCCACTGTTTTTTCTTCCAACTGATAAGATACGATATTATAATCTTTTGAATTAAATTTTTTCGCCATTTTATTCAATGTTTCTTTATTGTCAGTCGAAAACTCAACCATAGAGCTCTTCATACCGATACTCTTAAAAAGATAACTCAATGCCTCCAAACCTATTAAAGTAAGAATAGTAGCCGAAATCCCCAGCCAATACATTCCGGCTCCTACTGCGAGTCCGATACCTGAGGTAGCCCATATACCGGCAGCCGTTGTTAATCCACGCACTATTTGCTTCTGAAAAATGATAGTGCCGGCACCTATAAAACCGATACCGCTCACTACCTGCGCTGCAACACGACTTGGATCTAAATCTATCCCCTCTATCTTTATAATTTCCATAAAGCCATATTGCGAAACAATCATTATAAGTGCACTGCCCAGTGACACAAGAAAATGAGTGCGATAACCTGCTTCTTTGGCACGATATTCCCGATCCAAGCCTATTACTGCACCAAGTGCCCCGGCTACAAACAACCTTAAAATAAAGTCCCATGTCATACTCATATTTTTATCCTCCGCTTTTTATATATTAATCATCTTCATCTTCCATTAGATCGGGCAAATTCAGCATTTTCTGACTTTCCTCTGTCGGAAGAGCTTCCACTTGCCTTAGCTTACGTTCAATGGCCCGAGTGCGTTTACCCATTACCTCTTCCAGTTGGTCGCCGGCATTCTGCAAGTTTTTCTGAACTTTCTCCAATAGCCCGCCAAACTTTCCAAACTCTGTTTTTACGGCTCCAAGCACGTTCCAAACTTCACTTGTACGTTTCTGAATAGCCAATGTACGGAATCCCATTTGCAAGCTGTTAAGAATAGCCCCTAATGTAGTCGGCCCTGTTACTACAATCTTAAACTCCTTTTGCAATGTCTCTACCAGCGAAGTCCGACGAATTACCTCTGCATAAATGTTTTCAAATGGCAAAAACATGATAGCAAAATCGGTAGTAAATGGCGGATCTACATATTTGTCATGAATATCTTTCGCCATTTTTTTTATCGTCATTTCCAATTGTCGTGAAGAAGTATCTATTAATGCAGCATCACCAACTTCATAAGCATCTTGATACTGTTCATAGATATCCTTTGGAAATTTAGCATCAATCGGTAAATATACAATTTCATTATTATCTTCTCTCCCAGGCAATTTAACGGCAAATTCTACAAACTCTGTAGCGTTCTTTTTAGTTTTTACATTAGCTTCATATTGTTCAGGACTCAGCATTTGGTCAAGTAAAGCCCCTAGCTGCACTTCCCCAAAAGTACCACGTGTTTTTACATTACTCAAAACTTTCTTTAATCCACCCACATCTTGCGCCAGACTTTTCATCTCTCCCAATCCTTTTTGTACGTTTTCTAATTGAGTACGAACAATTTCAAATGACTGTCCGATTCGTTCATTCAATGTCTTTTGCAGTTTTTCCTCTACCATCATACGCATATCATCCAATCGTTTTTCGGTACTCTTTATGAGTGCATCCTGCTGTTTACCCATTGCTTCAAACTTCTCCCGTTGCATTTCATTACCTGTAAGCATGTTTTTATGTAAGCTATCTTGCATTTGCCGAACAGAGAAGTTCAAAGTTTGGTTCAACTCAGAACGAAGTTCACGGATATTACGCCCCAATTCTTCTCTGTTTGCTTTCATTTCTTCATGAAGCAATAATTCCAAACGTTCCGTTTGCAAACGGTTATTTTTAGTCAGTACAACTACTAAATTGGCAATCAGCAATATAAGGATAATTATTATTAAAACCAGTTCCATAATTCTTGTTATTTATAGCAAATGTAGCAAATAATAAACGATATTCATTATATTTGCCTCAAAATTCACCTTAGCACTTATGAAGTATAAATTACTGGCATTAGATTTAGACGGAACACTGACTAATACCAAAAAAGAAATTACTCCTTACACACGACGGACTATTATTAAAGCTCAACAAAAAGGAGTGAAAATAATATTAGCAACAGGACGTCCCACTTATGGGGTGGCTCCTATTGCCGAACATCTTTGTTTAAGAGAATACGGTGGATACATACTTTCTTATAACGGAGGAAGAATCATCAACTGGCAAACAGGAAAAGTAATGTATGAAAACCTGCTTGAACGCTCCGTTATTCCATTTTTATATAACTATGCCAAGAAATATGGTTTTACTATAATTACATATCATAATGAGTTTGTCATTACTGAAAACCCATATGATGAATACGTACAAAAGTTGGCATTGCTAAATGTTATGACAATCAAAAGAGTAGATAATTTCCTGTCAGCCATTGACTTCCCTGTTGGGAAGTGCATGATTGTAGGCGAACCGATTAAACTTGCGACCTTAGAAAATGAAATGCATAATGACTTAAAAGAGCTTTTGGGAGTTTATCGTTCTGAAGCCTATTTTTTGGAATTGGTTCCCAAGGGAATTGATAAAGCACAAGCTCTATCTGTTTTATTGAAAGAATTAGGCAATAAAAAAGAAGAACTAATAGCAATAGGAGACGGATTTAATGATATCTCAATGATAAAATATGCAGGTTTAGGAGTGGCAATGGCGAATGCTCAAGATATAGTGAGGCAGAATGCCAACTTCATCACCGCCTCCAATGAAGAAGACGGTGTGGCAGCTGTTGTGGAAAAATTTATTCTTCACAACTGTTAAGGAGTGCAAAACTTATTATTGCTATTTTTTTAACATTAGAGTCTTAAAGTTTGCCGGATACGGAGTTTCAAACTGCATCAGTTCCCCTGTTATGGGATGATAAAAACAAAGTTTGAAAGCATGTAGTGCCAATCGGCCTAGCGGATTACATTCGCTACCATACCGTTCATCACCAATCACCGGATGTCCAAGTTCTGACATATGAACGCGAATTTGATTTTTACGTCCTGTTTCCAAATCCAACTCCACCAGAGAATAACCATTCGCGCGTTTTATTGTTCTATAATGTGTAACAGCATATTTTCCCTCTCCATCATCATAAGGACTGGAGCTGACATATAATTTATGATCGGTCAACCACGACTCAACAGTTCCTCCATCTTTCTCCATTTCTCCCGAAACAATAGCTACATAACGGCGATCGGTTACAATATCCTGCCAATTATCACGCAACGTATTTTGGGTCTTTTCATCCTTGGCATACATCATCAGTCCCGATGTTTCACGGTCTAACCGATGAACAACAAATATACGGTTGTTACGATGCGAACGTTTTACATATTCGTTCAGGATATGTTGTGCTGTACGCTCCTTTTGATGCTCAGTGCTGACCGAAAGCAGTCCTTCTTTCTTCTCTACCACGATAATATAAGCATCCTCATATACAAGTTTCAACATCGGATTCTTGAATTCACGATTGTTTTTGGTTTTGCTCACCTGAACTTTCATGCCGGGTTTCAGTTCAAAATTATATTGTGTAGTAATTGTATTGTCTACCAATATAACCCGGTTAGTCAGCATTGTTTTTACTTTGCTACGACTGATTCCTGCCATTTTCTGCATCAGAAAATCCATCAATTCAGCAGGTTCATTAACATTATATACAGTATACTTTGCAACAGCCCGTGCAACGGGCTTGCCTGATTTATTATTTTTACCTCTTGACATAATTATCTTCTTTCAAGTAAAACCACATTCTCTACATGATGTGTATGAGGGAACATATCTACCAGTTGAACGGCAACCACTTTATATTTAGTATCCAGCAAAGACAAGTCGCGTGCCTGCGTTGCCGGATTACAACTGACATAAACAATACGTTCGGGTTCGGCAAACAGAATCGTATTTATTACATCATTGTGCATACCTGCACGCGGCGGATCGGTAATGATAACATCCGGACGACCGTGTTCATTAATAAACTCCTGAGTAAGAATATCTTTCATATCTCCCGCATAGAACAATGTATTGGTAATATGGTTTATCTCCGAATTTACTCTAGCATCTTCAATCGCTTCCGGCACATACTCTATGCCAATCACTTTCTTTGCCTGACGAGACACGAAATTTGCAATTGTTCCGGTTCCGGTATAAAGGTCATAGACAAGCTCATTTCCGGTCAGACCTACAAAATTGCGTGCTACCTTATATAAGGTATATGCTTGCTCAGAGTTAGTCTGATAAAAAGATTTCGGACCAATCTTAAAGCGCAAGCCTTCCATTTCTTCAAATATATGGTCATTGCCCTTAAATACCACTACATCCAAATCGTTAATAGTATCATTGCATTTATTATTGACCACATATAATAAGGAAGTAATCTGTGGAAATTTGTCAGCTATAAAAGCCAATAACTGCTTCATTTGCTCCATTTCGCTCTCTTCTGTAATTTTGCATTGAAGCAATACCATCAACTCTCCGGTACTTGATGTGCGAATCATCAGATTGCGGAGCATACCCTCCTGCGTACGAAGATTAAAGAAAGAATAATTGTGTTCATATGCGTAGTCACGGACAGCGTTACGGATTTGATTGCTGATATCGTCCTGCAGCCAACATTTCTCAATGGCAAGCACTTTGTCGAATGCACCCGGAATATGGAATCCTATAGCATTCATCTGATCATACTTCACATCCGCCTTCACTTCCTCTTCGGTCAGCCAGCGCTTATCAGAAAATGTAAATTCCAATTTATTACGATAGAACTCTGTCTTTGCAGACCCCAGAATAGGAGAAATTTCCGGTAATTCAACTTTCCCGATGCGAACCAGATTATCCGTTACCTGTTTTTGTTTATACTTTATTTGTTCATCATAGGGCAAGCATTGCCATTTACAACCACCGCACACGCCATAATGCTGACAAAACGGGACAGCTCTTTTAGGAGAATATTCATGGAAATTCACTGCCACTGCTTCTGCATAATGGTTTTTCTTACGTTTTATTTGCAAGTCCACCACATCACCGGGAACAACATACGGCACAAACACTACTAAATCATTCACTTTCGCCAAAGCTTTACCTTCGGCAGCTACATCTGTTATGGTTACCTTCTCTAATAGAGGGAGCTCTTTCTTCTTTCTAGCCACTTTCTAAATAAGTTAATTTGGGGCAAAAATAAGCATTTTCTCCGAATTTCTCCCTATAAAACGAAATATATTAAAATTGCAAAGTAGAAATTGCAATTTCTGCTGTTTTTTTTCATTAATTCGTTTGGAAATAAATAAAATATGTATAGTTTTGCGATTACAATTTTTGAACGAGTTAACTTTAAATACATTATTTATGGAGAAAAAAAGAGTTTATACCTTCGGAAACGGAAAAGCAGAAGGTAAAGCAGACATGAGAGAACTGCTTGGTGGAAAAGGTGCTAACCTGGCTGAAATGAATCTGATCGGTGTACCCGTTCCTCCGGGTTTCACAATCACTACCGAAGTATGTACAGAATATTATGATTTAGGAAAAGATAAAGTTGTAGAACTACTCAGAGAAGATGTTGAAAAAGCTATCGCCAACATTGAGAACCTGATGAATTCTAAATTTGGTGATGTAGAGAATCCCTTATTGGTTTCTGTACGTTCCGGTGCTCGCGCTTCTATGCCGGGTATGATGGACACTATTCTGAATCTGGGTTTAAACGATGAAGTAGTAGAAGGGTTAACCCGTAAGACCGGTCGTCCCCGTTTTGCATGGGACTCTTATCGTCGTTTTGTCCAAATGTATGGTGATGTGGTTTTAGGTATGAAGCCCGTAAATAAAGATGACATTGACCCATTTGAAGCTATTATCGAAGAAGTAAAAGAAGCCAAAGGTGTAAAACTGGATAACGAATTGGAAGTAGAAGACCTGAAAGAGTTGGTAAAACGTTTTAAAGCAGCTGTTAAGGAACAAACCGGCCAAGACTTTCCGACTAGTGCTTACGAACAACTTTGGGGTGCTGTCTGCGCTGTATTCCGCAGCTGGATGAATGAACGAGCTATTCTTTACCGCAAAATGGAAGGTATTCCTGCAGAATGGGGTACTGCAGTAACCGTTCAGGCAATGGTGTTCGGTAATATGGGAGACACTTCTGCAACAGGTGTATGTTTCTCTCGCGATGCCGGTAACGGTGAAGATCTGTTCAATGGTGAATATTTAATTAACGCCCAAGGTGAAGACGTGGTTGCCGGTATCCGTACTCCGCAGCAGATTACCAAAATCGGTTCTCAGCGTTGGGCCGAGCGTGCCGGTATCTCTGAAGAAGAACGTGTAGCCAAATATCCTTCTATGGAAGAGGCTATGCCGGAAATCTATAAAGAGTTGGATGCGCTTCAGACTAAATTGGAAGACCACTACCGTGATATGCAAGACATGGAATTTACTGTACAAGAAGGAAAATTGTGGTTCTTGCAGACTCGTAACGGTAAACGTACCGGTGCCGCTATGGTAAAAATTGCCATGGATTTGTTGCGTCAGGGAATGATTGATGAAAAGACAGCGTTGAAACGTTGTGAGCCTAATAAATTGGATGAACTACTTCATCCCGTATTCGATAAACAGGCGTTAAAAGAAGCCAAAGTATTGACTCGAGGCTTGCCCGCTTCTCCGGGTGCAGCTACCGGTCAGGTTGTATTCTTTGCCGAAGATGCTGCTAAATGGGCAGCAGATGGTAAGAAAGTGGTCATGGTACGAATCGAAACCTCTCCTGAAGACTTGGCAGGTATGGCTGTAGCACAAGGCATTTTGACTGCACGTGGCGGTATGACATCTCACGCAGCCGTTGTAGCCCGTGGTATGGGAAAATGCTGTGTATCCGGTGCAGGAGCTATCAATGTAGACTATAAGAACCGTACTGTAGAAATAGAAGGTATCGTACTGAAGGAGGGTGATTTCATCTCTTTGAACGGTACTACCGGTGAAGTATATAAAGGTAAAGTAGAAACCAAAGCAGCAGAAGTGTCCGGTGACTTTGCCGCACTGATGGATCTTTGCAACAAATATACCAAATTAGTTGTCCGTACTAACGCCGATACTCCGCATGATGCAGAAGTGGCCCGCAGTTTTGGTGCATGCGGTATCGGTCTTTGTCGTACGGAACACATGTTCTTTGATGCAGAGAAGATTGTTGCCATGCGTGAAATGATTTTGGCTCCCGACGAAGCAGGACGCAGAAAAGCATTGGCAAAACTTCTCCCCTATCAGAAAGCTGACTTTAAGGGTATCTTCAAGGCTATGGACGGATGTCCGGTGAATGTCCGTTTGCTCGATCCTCCTTTGCACGAATTTGTTCCCCACGATTTGAAGGGACAGGAAGAGATGGCTCAGGCTATGGGAGTAACTGTACAGGAAATTCAGAAGCGTGTAGAAAGCTTATGTGAACACAACCCGATGTTGGGACACCGTGGTTGCCGTTTGGGTAACACCTATCCGTGTATCACAGAAATGCAGACTCAGGCTATTTTGGGTGCTGCCATCGAACTGAAAAGAGAAGGTTACGACCCGCATCCCGAAATCATGGTTCCGCTGACCGGTATTCTGTATGAGTTTGAAGCTCAGGAAAAAGTGATTCGTGACGCTGCTGCCGAGTTGTTTGAAAGAGAAGGAATGGAAATTCCGTTCAAGGTAGGTACCATGATTGAGATTCCTCGTGCCGCGCTGACAGCCAACCGCATTGCCAGCCGTGCAGAATACTTCTCATTTGGTACAAATGACCTTACCCAAATGACTTTCGGTTACTCTCGTGATGACATCGCTTCATTCTTACCGGTATATCTTGAAAAGAAGATTCTGAAAGTAGACCCATTCCAGGTACTTGACCAAAACGGTGTAGGCCAACTTATTGAAATGGCTGTGGATAAAGGCCGTTCTGTTCGTCCCGACTTGAAATGCGGTATCTGCGGTGAACACGGAGGTGAACCTTCATCTGTTAAGTTCTGCCACAAAGTCGGTTTGAATTATGTATCATGTTCTCCGTTCCGCGTGCCTATTGCCAGATTAGCGGCGGCGCAGGCTGCAATCGAGGAATAGCACGATATAGCTGATACTCAAAAAATAGGCGGTATGCTTTTCATTTACAAAGGCTTACCGCCTATTGTATTTTTAAAAGGTACGTTCATTCCGCACGGAAAATGAGCGTAATAAACGCAAATGTTTAGAGAATGTTGTTGTGCTTTTCGTTGGGTGTTTAGAGCGTGTTTAGAGCCGTAATTGATGATATGACAGAAAGTTAAGACATTGGAAGCTGTTTGGAATAAATTTAAAGAATAACATAATAAAGACATAGAACGATATGGCAACAATGAGACCTAACACGATGCCGTAGAGGATGAAGTCGTTTCCTTCTTGCTGTCCTTCGAGTACGTACCAGCGAAAGTTGCCGATGTGAAACACTGCGATGCAGGTAGCATCCTTCTTCTTTCCGTCCTGGGAATAGAGTTCGTGACCCGTGAACGTTGCCTGAAGCTCAGGAGTTATCAGGTGATTGTTGGTGAAATCTGTTGTTGCCATACTCATATAGTTTAAATACTACCCAACGGTGTGGAGATTTCTTCATGAACCGTAGGTATGTTCTTGCATTGCTTGAAGAATCATGTACCTTTGCAACATAATTTTATCAAGATCAAGAAGTAGATTTTG
>OJSB01001966.1_pt1 | contig 12391 bp, 13 predicted proteins | sample 1599331 | NCBI WGS metagenome assembly OJSB01 (sample SAMN04168657, study PRJEB22393) | human gut metagenome | biome: human gut microbiome; feature: stool | host: Homo sapiens | collected 2014-03-20
GGACGGCAGACGGCAGCGGCCGCTTTGTATCGGGAGCCCGTTATTCTGTATACAGAAGCCATTCTGCGCGCAGCGATGGGCCTGCATATGGCGATGGCCCTTCTGGATCCGGAGGCTCCTGGCATGGCCCGGTGTCTGCCAGGGAGCTCCATGACCGGGCCCGGCAGCTTGCCGCTGCCTGTATCCGGTACAGAGGCAGTCCCGCACAGAATAAAAGGAACACGGATCCCAGCGTTGGGAGAGTATTGGATTCCTTCACTGACCGGGCGGACCGGCTCCTGGCCCATCCAGTATGGGGGATCCCCATATTTTTTGGGATCCTGGCCCTGGTATTTTTTCTGACATTTTCTGCCGGAGGCTTTTTGAGAGGATATTTTGAGCGGGGCCTGGCCACCATACCGGAGGATGCCAAGGAAACGCCCTTTGCCGAGGGTATGGAGAAGATATATAAGCAGTTCCAGAAGACGCTGGAGGAAGCAGGCGTGAAGGCGATTGAAGCCGTGGGCCAGGAGTTTGACCCCAACTACCACAACGCAGTGATGCATGTGGATGATGAAAGCCTGGGAGAGAACATAGTGGCGGAGGAATTGCAGAAGGGTTATATGTACAGAGACAGCGTGGTCAGACACAGTATGGTAAAAGTGGCAAATTGACATTGGATATTTACTTAAATTCTCATAAAATAATCAGGAGGAAAAGACTATGAGCAAGATTATAGGTATTGACTTAGGTACGACAAACAGCTGTGTGGCTGTTATGGAAGGCGGAAAACCAACTGTTATTGCCAACGCGGAAGGCGTAAGGACAACACCATCCGTTGTGGCATTCACAAAGACAGGAGAGAGGCTGATTGGCGAGCCTGCAAAGCGTCAGGCAGTTACCAACGCAGATAAGACCATCTCTTCCATCAAGCGCCACATGGGCTCGGACTACCGCGTCAACATTGATGGCAAGCCCTATTCCCCGCAGGAGATCTCCGCAATGATCCTGCAAAAGCTCAAGGCGGACGCGGAAGCCTACCTCGGTCAGCCGGTGACCCAGGCGGTCATCACCGTGCCGGCGTACTTCTCCGACTCCCAGCGCCAGGCGACCAAGGACGCGGGCAAGATCGCGGGTCTTGAGGTTCTGCGCATCATCAACGAGCCGACCGCGGCTGCGCTGGCTTACGGTGTGGATAAGGAAGCCGAGCAGAAGATCATGGTCTACGACCTCGGCGGCGGCACGTTCGACGTTTCCATCCTCGACATCGGCGAGGGCGTGCTCGAAGTGCTGTCCACCGCGGGCGACACCCATCTCGGCGGCGACGACTTCGACCAGCGCATCATCGACTGGATGGCTGACGCTTTCCAGACCGAGAACGGCATCGACCTGCGCAAGGATAAGATGGCCGCTCAGCGCTTGAAGGAAGCTGCCGAGAAGGCAAAGATCGAGCTGTCCAGCGCTATGAGCAGCCAGATCAACCTGCCCTTCATCACGGCTGACGCTACCGGCCCCAAGCATCTGGATATGACCCTGACCCGTGCAAAGTTCAACGAGCTGACCGCAGATCTGGTCGACCGCACCATGACCCCTGTCCGCAAGGCTCTGCAGGATGCCGGCCTGCGCGCATCTGACCTGAAGAAGGTCCTGATGGTCGGTGGTTCCACCCGTATCCCCGCTGTCTACGATGCAGTCAAGAAAGAGCTGAACTGCGAGCCCTTCAAGGGCATCAACCCCGATGAGTGCGTGGCTGTCGGTGCTGCTATCCAGGGCGGCGTCCTGCAGGGCGACGTCAAGGGTCTGCTGCTGCTGGATGTCACCCCGCTGAGCCTCGGCATTGAGACTTTGGGCGGCGTCTGCACCAAGATCATTGAGCGCAACACCACCATTCCTACCCACAAGAGCCAGGTCTTCTCCACTGCTGCGGATAACCAGCCCTCTGTTGAGATCAATGTCCTGCAGGGCGAGCGTGAGTTTGCCCGCGACAACAAGAGCCTCGGCGTCTTCCATCTGGACGGCATCGCTCCGGCTCCCCGTGGTGTGCCTCAGATCGAAGTCACCTTCGATATTGATGCAAACGGTATCGTGAAGGTCAGTGCGAAGGACCTGGGTACCGGCAAGGAGCAGAACATCACCATCACCGCTTCCACCAACATGTCCAAGGACGACATCGACAAGGCTGTGAAGGAAGCAGAGCAGTTTGCTGCCGACGATAAGAAGAAGCGCGAGGAAGTGGACATCCGCAACGGCGCCGACCAGATGGTCTTCCAGACGGAGAAGATGCTGAAGGAGAACGGCGACAAGATGCCCGCCGACGTCAAGAGCGAGGCTGAGGCAAAGCTGGCCGACCTGAAGACCGCTGTCCAGTCCGGCTCCATCGACGACATCAAGGCAAAGCAGGATGCTCTGAGCCACGTCTTCGAGAAGATGTATCAGGCTGCCGCTGCTGCACAGCAGCAGGCCGCAGGCGCACAGCCCGGCCCCGATGCTGGCGCAAACAACCAGCAGAAGCCGGGCGATGACGGCGTTGTGGACGCAGACTTCAAGGAAGTCTGATTTGAGACACAGCAGTGCGTATCCGGCCAAACCGGCGGGTATGCGCGTAGAATAGCAAAAGCCGCTCCGGTTTTGCCGGGGCGGCTCTTGCTGGTTATAGAGAAAACCTCTCAGTCTCGCTGACGCTCGCCAGCTCCCCTGATAGGGGAGCCACTGGCAGGCCGGTCAGGCTTGTACAGATCTGCCTGAGGCTGTCTGTACTGGAAGCGGCAGTGCGCTGCTATATAGGGGAGGTTGCTGCTTATACGAGAGGTGATTGGATTATGGCACAGGAGAAACGTGATTACTACGAAGTGCTGGGTGTATCCAAGACGGCCACCGACGCGGAGATCAAAAAGGCTTACCGCAAGCTGGCCATGAAGTACCACCCGGACTATAACCCCGGCGACAAGGAAGCCGAGGAAAAGTTCAAGGAGATCAACGAGGCAAACGAGGTGCTTTCGGACCCGAAGAAGCGCCAGCTCTACGACCAGTACGGCTTTGCCGGTGTTGACCCCAACTACGCTGCCCAGAACGGCGGCGGCCCCGGCGGCTTTGGCGGTTTCAGCGGCTTTGGCGGCGACGGTGTTGACCTTGGCGATATTTTCGGCGACATCTTTGGCGGCGGCTTCGGCGGTTTTGGCGGCTCGAGCCGTTCGGCGAATCCCAACGCCCCCCGCAAGGGCCAGGACATCCGGGTGCGCATCACCCTGACATTTGACGAGGCGGTGCATGGCTGCAAAAAGAACATCACCATCACCCGTCAGCAGGAGTGTACCGAGTGCCACGGCAGCGGCTGCGCCGCCGGTTCCAGCCCGGAGACCTGCCCTGACTGCGGCGGCAGAGGCTTTGTCATTCGCCAGCAGCGTACGCCCTTCGGCGTCATGCAGACCCAGCAGCCCTGCTCCCGCTGCGGCGGCAAGGGCAAGCTCATCAAGAACCCCTGCAAGAGCTGCCACGGCAGCGGCACCATCGCGGTCAAGAAGACTCTGGAGGCCAATGTCCCTGCGGGCATCGACGACGATCAGGGCTTCCGCCTCTCGGGCATGGGCAATGCCGGCACCAACGGCGGCCCCGCAGGTGACGTCATCGTGGCGGTGACTGTCCGGCCCAGCGAGGTGTTCCAGCGCGATGAAAACAATATCTACGTCATCTTCCCCATCACCTACAGTCAGGCTGTCCTGGGCGATACCATCACGGTGCCTTCCATCGACGGCAAGGTCGAGGTCAATGTGCCGGAAGGCACCCAGAGCGGCACCACCTTCCGCCTGCGCGGCAAGGGCGTCCAGTATGTGAATGGCAGAGGCCGCGGTGATATGTACGTCAAGTGCGAGGTTGAGATCCCCAAGAAGCTCAGCCGTACCCAGCGTGAGGCCCTGAAGAAGTTCGAGGGGACCCTGAAAGAGGATAACTACGAAAAGCGCAAGGGCTTCTTCAAAAAGCTGAAGGATATGTTCAATAACTAAATCAACACGTCCATAAACAGGCAGAGGCATCCGGTTCGGGTGCCTCTGCTTTTTGCTTGGGAAAAATGGCTTGACAATATGCTTTATATAACATATAATGAGGGCGGAGAACAAATAAAAATGCGGTGATACGATGAGCTATGAAGTAGAATATTATGAGCTTCCCGATGGCTCAAGACCGGCGGAAGAAGGTCATCCTGACCAACGGATTTGTGAAAAAGACCCAGAAGACACCCCCGAGAGAGATCGAAAAAGCCAAGCGGTACAGAGCAGATCATCAGCAGAGAGAGGAGAGCTGAACAATGGGAAAGAATTTCAGAGAGACATTGAACGAGCAGATGAAAGACCCGGAATTCCGTGCAGAGTGGGAAGCGCAGGAGCCGGAACGGCAGATCATGCACGCCATTCTGGAAGGACGGCAGAACTGCAATCTGACACAGGAGCAGCTGGCACAGGTCACGGGGATCAATCAGGCCAATATCAGTCGGTTGGAAAATGGAACCGCCAATCCCTCGCTGCGGACGCTCAAGCGTCTGGCAGAAGGGATGGGCATGGAGCTGAAGCTGGAATTCGTCCCCCATGTCCAGCCGCAGCACTAAAATAAAAAGAGGGCGGCGGCCCTTCCCTTACGGGAAGAGCCGCCGCCTTTGTTGTTCTTTGGAGTCTCCTGAGTTATTAAAGCAGGATAATAGCTGCGTTAATCACAAGGCCGATTCCGGTAGCGGAGGTACCCAGAACCCAACTGGCACACGCAAGGTCATAGAGGAAATTAGATACACTCTTCCCCATATCATTTGCGAAATAGTCCAGACCGTCCTGAGTCCAAGTATTAGGGTTCTTCTTGCGGTAATCACGGATAGCGGTGACGCCCGCAAGCCATGCATAAGGAGGGAAGACCCATGCAGCGATAGCCTGAATAGCACTGGCACCACCGGTGGTATAGGTCATTTCCTCTTCGTTCATCACGCAGTAGGAAGCGGGCAGCATCATGATGTTTTCCATAATAGCACTCCTTTATGAACAATATCCCAAAACAGCGCGGTGTGCGCCGGTTTGACGAAAGATAGAAGTTTCCGAAAAGCCGCAGGGGAAACTTACAGGATGAGCAGCAGCGCGCTCAGGGGAGCGAGAGCCACCACCGTACCGGTGGAAACAACGTCACGCAGGAAGTTGGAAGGCGATTTGGACATATCGTTGCCGATGGCGTCCATTGCACGACCCATAACGGTGAGAGGATTGCCCCTGCGGTTGCTGTCAACGCTCAGCCAGTCTCTGGCCTGCGAGATGCCCCAGACATAGCTGGATGCCAGAACGGCCACGCCCACGATGGTGACGATGCCGCCAACAGCGCTGCCGCCGGTGGTGTAGGTCATCTCATCGTCAGAAAGCACTGCGTAATCAGCAGGCAATTCCATATATTTCTTCATAAAGAATCACTCCTTCATATCAGCAGGCGGCGCACCGCACTGCAAAGATCCCTCTTGCAGAGCAAACATCTCTGACAGCATCATTCTACTACAACGCTGGATTTTGTGCAAGGGTTTTGGACAGAAACCACAAAAACCCGGGAAAATGCATGAAAAACACCTCGGAAGTTTGTGGAAAAATACTGCAATAATTCCCAGTATCAGCCCGCAACGCCGGCCCGGTAGAGGTAGGGGTCGCTCTTGAAGCTGTCGAAACTGTAGAGCACGAGGAGCTGGTCGTAATCGTTGTCCGCGATGAGCTTGTCCAGCCCGTAGTTGTAGTTGCGGAAATCCACCACGTCGATGTCGGCGTAGTTGGCCGTCAGGTAAGGCACGAAGCAGTTGGCGTAGCTGTCCTTGATGACGAGAATGCGCCCGGTGCCGTCGCCCCTGATGCGGCTCAGGCCGTTGTTGCCGTGGAGGAACATGGCATACTTGTCGTAAACGTCCAGCTTGGCCGTGTCGTACAGGCCGGTCGTCTCGCCGTCGGCGGGCTGGCCGGGGCCGCTGACCGAGTAGATGGTCAGTTCGTTCGGCAGGTCATAATAAGTGATGGTGTCCGGTTCTGCGTCCGGAGTCCGCGCCTTGGAGTAGTGGGTGCCGTAGAAGCCGTCTGCCGTCAGCACGGTGTGGGCCGAGGGATCAAAGGGCGTAAGGCCCAGGGTGTCGCAGAGCAGCTTGTAGGCGTAGTAAGCGCCGGTGCTTGTCCAGTGGTGGTCGGTGCGGTAGTAGATATATTCGTCCTTGTGCGCGGTGAGGGTCTGCCGCACGTCCACAAAGCGGCCTCCGGCGGCCTGTACGGCATCGGAAAGCGAGTCGAGATAACGGTCCTCGTCCAGCAGCGGAGCCCCCGCAGGGACGTTTTCCGGGTAGATAGCGGACGCCGCAGGCACCAGCATCACGTTGACCTTGCCCGGGTATCGCTGACAGAGCGCTTCCAGCGCGGCAGTGTTCTTGGGCAGGGTGCGCGTCTCGCTGGAAACGAGGCCGTAGGTGCGGGGGAACATCATCTGCTGTCTGCCCAGCAGGATGCCGCCGCTCTGCTCTTTCTGCATCACCTTTGTTTCCACGGTGCTCTGCAGGGCGACCCAGTTGTCACGGCCCGCCACCTGGTCTTTGACGTATTTCGTGTAGGCCGTGAAGAACTTGTTCAGCCCATCAGCCGAGACGCTGGACAGGCTGGGCCGCTGGGAGAGGGTGGTGTTTTCCAGTTCACTGTAGGCCCGGTCCGGCGTGACAAGGTCCAGCACGAACAGCCCGGCAAAAAACAGGGTGAAGGCCATAAGGACCGGATAGCGGAAAATCGAAGCGGAGCGCTTTGAATGTTTGTCCATCGTTCACGCCTCCTCTTAAAAGTTGAAATACAGGAACGGGCTGTTGGTGCTGCCCACGACATAAGCCATCGAGACCGTCAGCAGCACCAGAATGGTCAGCGCCTTGGTGATGGCATTGCGGGAAAGCAGCTTCCACAGCTTTTCGATGAGCGGGGTGCAGCAGACGACGGAGACCGCCAGCAGTACGCCGTAGTTGCGCAGGAAGTAAAGGGGCATCACGCCGTCGGAAGGGATGAAAAGCTTGCGGAACAGCAGGCCGAACTCCACGCCTGCGTCGTTGCCCACGAACATGGCCCAGCCTACGACCACGAGGAAGAGGGTGTAGATATGGGGCCAGACCCTGCCCTTTTTGAGGTAGGGCAGGAGGAAGAGCTTTTCCAGAGCCAGCAGCACGAAATAGTACAGGCCCCAGCAGATGAAGTTCCAGTTCGCGCCGTGCCAGATGCCGGTGAGCAGTTCGACGACGAACAGGTTGAAGATCTGTCGCTTGAGGCCCTTGCGGTTGCCGCCGAGGGGAATATACACATACTCCCGGAACCAGCCGGACAGCGTCATGTGCCAGCGCCGCCAGAACTCGGTGATGGACGCGGAGATATAGGGGTAGTTGAAGTTCTGGGGGAAGTCGAAGCCCAGCATCTTGCCCATGCCGATGCCCATCAGGGAGTAGCCGGAAAAGTCGAAATAGAGCTGGAGCGAGTAGGCGATGACGCCCAGCCAGACCAGCGGGGTGGAAGCATTGGCGAGGCCCACGAAGGAGACGGAGGGGCTGTCCGCTACGCCGATGATGTCTGTCCAGAGCGCACCGATGGCGTCGGCCAGCAGGACTTTCTTTGCCAGGCCGAAGGTGAACAGGGTCATGCCGTCCTCGATCTGCTTGAGCTCATAGCGGCCTTTGTAGACGTGGAGACGGTCGGAGACGTCCCGGTACTTGACGATGGGGCCGGCGATGAGCTGGGGGAACATGACGACGTAAGCACCGAAATCAATGATGTTATGCTCCGTTTTCACATCCCGGCGGTAGACGTCGATGGTGTAGGAAAGTGTCTGAAAGGTGTAGAAGCTGATGCCAAGCGGCAGTACGCTGATGCCCTGAATGGGCGCAAAACCGGTGCCGAAGATGGCATTGATGCTGCTGAGCACGAAATTTGCATACTTGAAGTAGAAGAGCATCCCGAGACTGCCCGCCAGCGCGATGAGCAGCAGGATGAGACGGGCGGTCTTGTTCTGCTCGAAGCGCTCAAGCCCCAGGCCGCAGAGGTAGTTGATGAGGACGAGCGCCAGCATGACCGGAAAGAAACGCACCTCGCCCCAGCAGTAGAACACGAGGCTGCACAGGAACAGAACGGTATTTTTGAGTTTCGGGGGCGCGAGATAGTACAGCGCCAGTGTGATGGGCAGAAAGCGCAGCAGAAAGATGATGGTGCTGAAGACCACGGCGTCAGCCTCCTTTTAACATTGTGATAAAGCCGAAAAAGGCCGATGCCGCCACGGCACCGGCCCGAGAGAGTCTGTTTATTTGCCCAGAACGTCCTTCACGGCGCTGGTCAAATCGGAAGAGCAGTCGTTGGAGGCGACTACCATAACAACAAGATTACCATTATTATCAATGATGGCATCATTAGCGTTTTGTAAAGCTTGAGCAAATTCATCGGGGTAATTTTCGCAATTATTGATAAGCAGCTGCTGATACTGTTTCATACCATCAATGACATTCTGCACCTTGCCATCAGCGGCTTCGACAGCAAGAACGAGGCCAGCGTCGCCGTTGTCGTTGCTCTTGATGCCCTTATAAGTTACAACATCGTCGGCATCCAAAAAGAAATCATACTCAATGCTAATAGCATCAATTTCAAACTGGTTGGAGATGGGGTCAGCCTCCAGCAGGGCGTCCACGGCAGAGGCTACGGCGTCGGAAGCGCCGTTCTCCTCAGCGGAAACGGAAGCAGCAGGCTCAGAGGCGCTCTGGCTGGCGGCCTCGGAGGACGCTGCGCTCGAAGCGGCAGAGGATGCCGAAGAAGCAGAGCCGCCGCAGCCTGCCAGCAGGACACAGCCCGCAGCCAGCGCAGCAGCAGAAAGGACGAGTTTCAAACGAATATTCATAAAAGATTTCCCTCTTTTGTCGTTAAAATTCTGAGGCCTGGCCGCCCCGAAAACTGTCGGCCCAAAACCCCAAGATAGTCTACCATATCGACGGCAGAATTGCAAACGAAGCGTGAAATTTTAACCTTTTCTTCACCAGTGGATTCAGCCCTCGGCGGCGATGCTCTGCAGAGTCTCGATATACTCCTCAAAGCACAGGCCGCTGGCGTTGATCTTAGCGGCGTTCTCCACGCCTACATACCGCCAGTGCCAGGGCTCGTAGATGATCTCCGTCTTGTCCTCGGCGTCCTTGGGGTAGCGGAGGATGAAGCCGTAGTCGCCCGCGTGCTCACAGAGCCAGCGGAAGGCGGCGGTCTTCTCGAAGCCCTCGTCCAGACCGGTGTGCTCCGGGCTGTTCAGGTCGGCGGCGAGACCGCAGTTGTGCTCGGAGTATCCCGGAGGGTTGACGACGGCAGCGGCCTTTTCCTTGGCAGTGGCGTTGTCGTAGCCCTTGTCGAGGTAGTATTTGGTCTTCCGCTCGTAGAGGCTGGTCTGGTACTTGACGCTGCGGTAGCCGCTCTGCATCCAGACGGTCACGCCGTCGGCGGCAGCGGCTTTCTGCATGGAGAGGAAGGCGTCGCAGGCCACGGTCTGCAGCGTTTTGTTGACGGCGGTGGCAGAGCCGCACTCCTTGGTATCGAAAGTATAGTCGTCCGGCATCTTGCTGGTGTGGTTCACCAGCACCATCAGCGGGTCGGCCAGCATGGCGCGGGCCTCGTCGGCGGTGAGGCCGAGGGCGTTGGCGGGGGCAGCGGTGTTCTCGGCAGAGCTCACAGTGGGATCGGCGATGCTCTGGGCCGGCATGGAGATGGCGGACGCCGCCGAAGCGCTGGGGACGACGGCACGGCGGGTGAGCAGGAAGGAGACGCCGCCTGCGGCGACGCAGAGCATCACGGTAAGGCCGGCCACCCGGCGGATGGCACGGCTGCGTCTGCGGCGGCGCACCTCGGCGCGGGTGAGGCGCCGGCGGTGAGGATGAGGAGCAGAGGGGTTCATAATGGACCTTCTTTCTTGTTAAGGGTATGTATATTTTTGCACACGGGCGGACATCCTATTCCCGGGAGGCGAACAGGATGAAAATGTCGGCTGAGGAATACGGGCGCAGGGTGCGCCGGGTCGGCCCGCCCTCGCCGCTGGGCATGGACTGCCTCTGGGCGTTTGGCGTGGGCGGCGGCATCTGCCTGCTGGGCGAGGTGCTGCGCGGGTGGTATCTGACCATGGGGCTCGACAAAGAGCTGGCCGGGACGCTCACCAGCTGCACGCTGGTGGCGCTGTCGGCATTGCTGACGACGCTGGGCCTCTACCAGAAACTGGCCGCGAAAGCGGGCGCAGGCACCCTCGTACCCATCACGGGCTTTGCCAACGCGGTGGTCAGTGCGGCCATCGAGTTCAAGACCGAGGGCCGTGTGCTGGGGACCGGCGCGAAGATGTTCATCATCGCCGGGCCGGTCATCGTGTACGGTACGCTGGCGGCGGTGCTCTACGGCAGCGTCTACTGGCTGCTTCAGTAAAAGTCCCCCTGCCAAGGATACGCATAAGGAAGCGCGGAAATTGCACTTTCACACTAAAATTCAGTATACCACAAAAAACAGATAAAATCAGCCCCATAAAGGAGGAAACTGTGATGGCTGCACGACGCGGAGACACTCTTTTGTTCCCGACGCCGCCCGTCGTGGCGGCTCATGCGGCCATCGGCGGCAAAAAGGAGGGCGAAGGCCCCCTTGCCGCCTGTTTCGACGAGCTGAGCGCCGACAACTTTTTCGGCCAGTCCAACTGGGAGGCCGCCGAGAAAGAAATGACCCTGCGGGCGGCGCGGCTCTGCCTCAAAAAGGCGGAGACGACGCCGGATAACGTCAGCCTCGCGCTGGCGGGCGACTTACAGGCCCAGTGTACCGCGTCCAGCTACGCCCTGCGGGAGCTGGGCATCCCCTTTGCGGGCCTCTTCGGGGCCTGCAGCACGATGGCCGAAGCGCTGGGCCTCGGCGCGGCGCTGTGCAGTGCAGGCATGGCCGACGGCCTGCTGGCGATGACGTCCAGCCATTTCTGTGCGGCAGAACGTCAGTTCCGCACGCCGCTGAGCTACGGCGCTGTCCGGACGCCCACCGCCCAGTGGACGGCTACGGCGGCGGGTGCCTGCCTGCTGCGGCCCGCCGGTGAGGGTGTGCAGCTCTGCGCCGCCACCTTCGGACGGGTGCAGGACTATAAAATAAAAGACATCAACAACATGGGTGCGGCTATGGCCCCCGCTGCCGCCGCGACCCTTTTGCACTATCTGAAGGACACCGGCAGCGCCCCGGCGGACTTCGACCGCATCTACACCGGCGACCTCGGCCATGTGGGCAGCCAGCTCCTGCGCGACCTGCTGGCGGCAGAAGGACTTCTGCTCAAGAACCATGTGGACTGCGGCTGCATCCTCTACGATGCCGCCGAGCAGACTGTGAAGAGCGGCGGCTCCGGCCCGGGCTGCTGCGCCTCCGTCCTCTGCGGGCATATCCTGCCCCGCCTCGAGAAGGGGACCCAGAAGCGGGTGCTCTTTATCGCCACCGGCGCGCTGATGAGCCAGACGACCTTTTTGCAGAAGGAGAGCATCCCGGCCATCGCCCATCTCGTGGAGCTGCGCAGCCCGCAGCAGAAGGAGGAAAACGGATGAATTACTTCTGGGCCTTCGTGGTGGGCGGCGGCATCTGCGTCATCGGCCAGCTGCTCATCGACCTCACCGGCCTGACCCCGGCCCGCATCCTGACGGGCTATGTGGTGGCGGGCGTCATTCTCTCGGCGGTGGGGTGGTATGCGCCGCTGGCGGAGTTCGCGGGCTGCGGCGCTACCGTGCCGCTGCTGGGCTTCGGCCATCTGCTGGCGAAAGGCGTGCGGACGGCCATCGAAGAGGAAGGGGCCATCGGCATCCTCACCGGCGGGCTGACTGCCGCCGCGGCAGGGATCACCACCAGCCTTGTGTGCGGAGTCGTCTGCTCGTGGGTGGGGAAGAGCCATGACCAGAATTAGAAAAACATCCCGGCTCAAGCCGGGATGTTTTTGTGTGCAAGGCGGGCCGTTTCGCCTCATTTTTCGCCCGGAGTGCGTTATATTGGGGCCAGAAGGAGGCGAAAAGCCATGCGACAGGAAACACAATGGACGACGATCTTCTGGGAGGGCTGGACGGCGCTGGCGCTCTGCGCAGCGGCGGTGTTCTGGCCCGGCAGTGCGGCGCTGGGCTATCCGGCTGTGCTCTGGCCGGGGCTGGCCCTTGCGGCGGCGGTCCCCGTCCTCTGGGCCGGGTGGTGGCTCTGGGCGGAGAAGGCCCCGCCGCTGACGGAGGAGGAGCTGATGGCGAAACCGGGGAGGATACATATTGTTACGGAAGAGGTTTTTCTTTAAGTGGAAGTGGGCGTGCGCGCTTGTGGCGCGGGGCAGGTTTTATTCTTTCGGTCAAATGGCTTTGCGCTCCGCGCGGGCCAGAGGTAGGGAGGGGTGT
>OJSB01001979.1_pt1 | contig 12295 bp, 9 predicted proteins | sample 1599331 | NCBI WGS metagenome assembly OJSB01 (sample SAMN04168657, study PRJEB22393) | human gut metagenome | biome: human gut microbiome; feature: stool | host: Homo sapiens | collected 2014-03-20
GGGGCAAAAGCCCCTGTATTGTGGATTCCACCGCCGACATCCCCTTGGCAGCCCGGCGGATCGCCTGGGGCAAGAGCCTTTGCGCCGGCCAAACCTGCGTGGCCCCCGATTACCTCTTTGTGGACCGGAAGGTCAAAGGTCAGCTGGTGGAGGGGATCGAGAGGGAGCTCCACAGCTTTTTCGGCGACCGGCCAGAGCGGAACCCCCAATATCCCAAACTGATCAACGACGCCCATTTTGAACGGATATCCGCCCTGCTCGCCCAGGGGAACCTCCTCTGTGGCGGAGGGGTCAACCAAGAGGAGAGAAAGGTCGCCCCCACCCTCATCGACCAGCTTCCGGAGGATTCCCCTCTCCTCACCGAAGAGGTGTTCGGCCCCATCCTGCCGGTTGTCACCTATGACGACCCGGCACAGATCCTCCCCTATCTGGAGGCCCGGCCCAAGCCCCTCGCCCTCTACCTTTTTACCCGGGATAAAGACCGAGAGCGGGAGATCTTATCCCGGGCCCAGTTCGGCGGCGGGTGTGTCAATGACACTGTCCTCCACCTCTCCTCCCCCGGCCTCCCCTTCGGTGGCGTGGGGGCCAGCGGCATGGGTTCCTGCCATGGCAAAGCCGGGTTTGAGGCGTTCAGCCACCCCAAATCGGTGCTCCACTCCTCCCTCCGGCTGGATCTGCCGGTGCGGTACCCGCCCTATTCCGATCACTCCTTCTCTATCCTCCGCTGCTTTCTGCGGTAGCGGTAGTAAGGGGCCGACAGGAGGGCCCCTTGCACTCCCGGCCAGGTGGTTTAAGCAAGATTCCATCTTGGAATTGGCCTTGCAGGCGCTTCGCCCTGCACCCGGCCAAATTTAGGGAAGGTTTCCCTATAACCTAAGTTGTGTGGGGCGTTACTTACCCCCCACGCCCGCGCAAGTTTTTTCACTAGGGGGAGTTTCCCTGATACCCGGTAGTCTGGGGCCTCCAGCCCCCGTGCCCCCGGCCAGGCGCCTTTTTACACGAAAAAGGCCCTGGACCCCAAAGCGTGTTTAAGGGGGAATAGGCAAACTCGCGACACAGGAAAAGCCTATTCCCCCTCAAAACTCCCCCTCTACAAAAGGCAACTTATTTTGAAAAATAGTAAAGGAAATGACCACACCAAGGGGCAGGGGGATTTTTAAGGGGGGCCGGACTTCAATTGTGTCGCGAGCAGTTCGCCCCCCCTTAAATGTGCCTTTTCCCTCCCTTTTTTCACATAAAAAAGGGAGCGCGGGGTGCAGGGGTGCGTAACGCCCTGCATAACCTCGGGGGTTTGTGGCCGGCAGGAGGGCCCCTCCGCAGGGTTTGGGAACGTGCAACGCCCCACAAAACGAAATTTTGATCGAAAGGAGCTGATTCTATGGGGATAATCCCCGCCCTCTCCCTCCTGGCTGGGGGGTTCTGCCTTCTCTTTGGGCTGATCCCCTTGTTGTTCTACGGCATTTTCCACGTGGGGGTGGCGGCCCTGCTCATCCTGGGGGGATTGCTTGTCCTCCTCCCCCTTCTATGGAAGCGGTTGGCAAAAAGCCGCCCTCTTCTTCTGATGCGGCGGGCCCTATTTTTGGCGGCCGGGGCATCCATCGCGGCGAGTGCTGCCTTTTCCATCCCCATGGCCTATGCGGCTTACGGCAATCCCCCTGGAGATAATGCCACTGTGGTGGTGCTGGGCTGCAAGGTGGAAGGGGATTCCCCTTCCCTGATGCTCCGCCGCCGGCTGGACGCCGCCCTCCCCTACCTGCAAAGTTACCCGGAAGCCCAGTGTGTCGTCGCCGGGGGCCAAGGGGAGAATGAGGATTATACCGAAGCCTATGTGATGCGAAAATACCTGGTGGAACAGGGGATCGACCCCAGCCGCATCCACATGGAGAACCGCTCCACCGACACCCGGGAAAATCTCCTCTACACCTGGGATCTGCTGGGTGGTGAGGACCGGCCCATCGCCATCGCCACCGACGGCTTCCACCAGATGCGGGGCCGGTACTATGGGAAAAGCGCAGGCTTCACCCAGATCTCCGCCCTTCCTTCCCCCACCCCTTGGGGCCTGCTGCCTAGCTATTGGGTGCGGGAATTTTTCGGCCTTTTGGTGGCTTGGCTCTTTTATTAAAAGCTATCCCATCAGCACCACCCCCAGCATCATCACCAAAATGCCCATCAAAGTCCCCCAGAGGGAGAGGCCGGACCGGCCGTAGTTCCGGGAGGTGGGCAGCAGCTCTCCAAAGGCAATGCAGACCATCAGCCCCGCCACAAAAGAGAACAGGGCCGAAAGGGCGAGCCCGCTAAGCAGGGGCCGCAGCAAAAAGTAGGTGAGCAGCGCCCCAAGGGGTTCGCTCATCCCGGAGAGAAAGGCGGCCCGTACCGCTTTCCAGCGGCTTTTGGTGGAATAGTAAATAGGGATGGAGACGCTCATCCCCTCGGGGATGTTGTGCAGGGCGATAGCCGCCATCATCGAAAGCCCCAAAGAAAGGTCGGTGTACCCGGCCATAAAGGTGACCATCCCCTCCGGCAGGTTGTGCAGAAGGATGGCCGCCGCCGAGATCACCCCCAGCCGTCCCAGCTTCCGGCGGTCGATACCCTCCCCGGGCGAAGGGGCGGCCTCAGGGGTGAGGGCGTCAATCAGCTGGGCAAAAAATATCCCCATCACCATGGGGATGAGCAGCATCACCGCCCCTTTCCCCGACCCGTAGCTCCCCACAAAGGCGGCGGCCGCTGTGGGAAGCAGGTCGGCCAGGGAGACCGTCACCATAATCCCGGCGGAAAACGCCAGGGCAAAGGACAGAAAAGCCGTGGAGGCGCCGTCGGAAAAGACCACGATCAGCCCGCCTAACCCGGTGGAAAGCCCGGCGATCAGGGACATGAGGAATGCGGTCACCGCCTGCCGATCCATGGGATCTCCCTCCTTTTTCACCAAAATTTGAAAAAAATTCTTTCTATTCATATGAATGTTTTTGTGATATAATACCCTCATACCTTATGGGGATGTTCCGTTTTTCTGGACTGTCCCCTTTTCCCCTCTGGCGCTGTGGCGCCCTTCCCTTTGCGGAATATCCTATAACCAAGGTGATGAAACGATGGCAAATTTCCAAGGGCAAGCCATTAAGGTGGTTTCCTTCAATGTAAAACGGGATATGGCCTTCAGCATCCACAAGGAAAACCGGTGGGAGCGCCGCCGGCAGCTGGTCTCGGATGTGATCCGGGCTTCCGGCGCGTCGATCATCGGGGTGCAGGAGCTGCTGCCGGAGATGAAGCTGGATGTCCAGCGCCTCCTCTCCCAGGAATACAGCGTCTTTGGCAATGGCCGCTTTTTCGGCGTCCGCCCGGAAGATGATGAGCATTCGGACATCATTGTGAAAAACGATGATGCCCAGGTTCGGTTCTGCAAGACTTTTTGGCTCTCCAAGGACCCGGAGAAGAACGGCAGCCGCGCTTATTTTTCGGTGTTCCCCCGCATCTGCACCGTAGTGGAGGTCACTTTAAAAGACACCGGCCGGCGCATCCGGGTGTTCAACACCCACTTTGACCACATCTGTTCCTTCGCCCGCAACCTGGGCGCCCAAATCATCCTAAAATACATGGATGCCTACAACCAGCGGGAACCCCTCCCCACCATTTTGATGGGGGATCTCAACGCCCGCCCGGGCAGCCGCGCCGTCAAGATCCTCAAGGAGAACCTCCACGACTACAGCACGGTTCATCTCAACGACGTGTACAGCTTCTTTGACCCAGATGCCATTTACAACACTTTCCACAACTTCTCCGGCAAGCAGAAACATGGCCGCGGCCCCATTGATTACATCTTTGTCTCCGATGATTTTGAGGTGGTAGAATCCCACATCTGGGCCGAGGACCGGGATGGCCGCTACCCCTCTGACCATTACCCCCTGGTTGCCACCCTGCGGCTCAAGGACCCTCGCCCCCTCTCCCAAGAACAGGAACAGGAAGTTTTGGGGGAATTCCCTCGGCCGGTTTTTTCCCACAATTAAAGCTGGAGCGGCTGCACCAGCCCATCAAAACCACAAGAATAAAAGATAGAGGCTGTCCCCTTGAATTTGGAGGACAGCCTCTTTCCATTTCCATTCCCGCTTAGAGGGCCTTTGTGCTGGAGGCAGGGAAGATTCCCTGGAACCCAAGTTCTGTGGGGCGCTGCACGCCCCCAAGCCCCCGGCCCTTATTCAAGATTCCATCTTGAGGTTGGCTTGTGGGGGCACGCGCCCCCACACCCGCGCAAGGGTTTTTGTGTGAAAGAAACCCTTGCCCAACTGCGTTGTGCTCTCAAAAAGCACATTTAAGGGGGGCCGAACTGCTCGCGGAATTGGTGAAGTCCGGCCCCCCTCAAAACTCCCCCTGCTCCTGGGTGGGCTACCAAGAAAAATAGACCTTTTGCAGCCCCGCGAGGGCATCCGCGCCAGCGGAAAAATCTTTCGCTCGAGGTGGGGAAACCTCTAAGAAAGATTTTCCGAGCGCACCCATTGCGGCGATGTGGGGGGCCGGGGTCTCCCCGGCGAGCTTTCGTCCCTTTCTCTCGCTAGAAAGGGACCACGGGGGTTTAGGGGCGTGCAGCGCCCCTTGTTTTCACAGGACGTGTGGGTGCGCAGGGATCTGCTTCCACAAAAGAATCCCCTTCCTGACCTGGGTCAGGAAGGGGATTCTTTTTATTATTTTCCAGTATCAATCCACAAGGTCGTGGGCATCTACGGCGTAATCCCTGGTAGCCAAGGGGAGGTTCTTCCGGCGCAGCCGCCGCTCGGCAAAGGCACGGATGTTGGAGTAAATCACCGCGAAGGTGGGCACCCCGATAAACATCCCTACAAACCCGAACAAGCCGCCGAACAGCATGATGGAAAACACCACCCAAAAGGCGGAAAGCCCAGTGGACTGTCCCAGGATTTTGGGGCCCAGGATGTTGCCGTCAAACTGCTGCAGCACCAGGATGAACAAAGCCAAAAACAGCGCCTTGATAGGGCTGACCGTCAGCATGATAAACACCGAGGGGATCGCCCCGATAAACGGGCCGAAATAGGGGATCACGTTGGTGACCCCGACGATGACGCTGATCAGCATGGCATAGGGCATGCGGAAAACGCTCAGGCAGGCAAAACAGATCAGCCCGATGATCAGGGAATCCAGGATTTTGCCGGTGATAAACCCGCTGAAAATCGCGTGGCTGTCCCTGGTCTGGCGGAGGATTTCATCCACCGTATCCTTTTCAAACAAAGCGTACAGCAGTTTTTTGGCCTGGGCGAAAAACCGCTCCTTGCCCATAAACATATACACCGAGATGATGAGGCCAAGCACCCAGTTGAGCACCCCAGCTGAGAATTTTACGGTGAAGTCCATCAGCACTGGCAGGGTTGCCCGCAGGACGGCATACAGGGAATTGAGGGCATCTTCAAAGCTGATTACCAAGCTGTCCACCACATCGGAGGGGAGATCCACCGAGTTGGTTTCCGCCACAATCTGACGGATAATCCCCTCTATGGAACCCAAATAGGAGGGAATGCGGGAGGCCAGGTTGTAGACGCTCTCCACAATCTGGGGGATCACGCTGCTGAAGAACACGCCGATGGTAAAAAAGGCAAACAAATAGGTTAAAAAAATGGACAGTGCCCGCCGCAGTTTATAACTGCCTCGATCCCCAAACAATGGGGGAAAGATCTTCGATTCAATGAAGTGCAGCACCGGGTTCAGGATATAGGCCATAACAAAGCCATAGATAAACGGCATCAACAGGTTGATGATTTTCATCGTCATCCCCATCAGCCATTGGAAATTCAACACCCCTGCCAAAAAGACAATGGAGGCGACCACCACCAAAAAGGCGTAGACCGCTATGGTGTTGTATTTCCGGTTCCATTCAATTTTCAACTTCACGACTCCTTCCCAACAGATTGCCGGTACGGTCTTAGTATACTCGATCTGGGGAAAAAAAGCCAGATGGATTGGAAAAAATTTGCTATTCCTTTACAAACACCGCCGCCTCGCCTTAGTGCACATCGGGAAGCCATCCCATCGGATGCAGCTGCTTAGCCTTCCACCAGTTCGCACCAGGCGTCGGTATCCGCCGCCAACTGGACCCGCTTCTCCTCCAGCAGGGCGCAGTGCTCCTGGAGCTTTTGGTAATCCCCTGCGATCTCCGGGTCGGCAAGGCCCGCCTCCAGGGCGGCAATCTCCTCCTCCGCCGCGGCGATCCGCTCCTCCAGCTGGGCGATCTTCCGCTTGCGGGCGGCGTCCTCGCTGCGCTGGCGCTTGGTCCGGTGATAAGAAGTCTCCGGTTTTTCTTCTTTCTTCTCCACCGGGCGGGAAGCTGCTGCAAAAGCTGCCTGTTCCCGCTTTTTCTCCACATACTCCTCGTACCTGCCGCTGTAGGACACCAGCCGGTCGGGGAACATCTCAATGATCTTTGTGGGGAATTTGTTGAGGAGGTACCGGTCGTGGGAGACCAATATCACCGTGCCGGTGTACTCCCCCAAGGCCTTGTCCAGCACCTCTTTGCTCATTAGATCCAGGTGGTTGGTGGGCTCGTCCAGGATCAGCACATTGGCGTGCTGGAGCATCATGATGGCGAATTTCAGCTTGGCCTTCTCCCCGCCGGAGAGGTCAGAGACCAGTTTGTAGCAGTCCTCCCCCCGGATGAGCACATTGCCCAGCACGGTGCGGACCTCCACCTCCAGCATGTGGGGGTAACGGTCCCACAGCTCATCCAGCACGGTTTTTTGGCTGTTGAGGAGGATGTCCTCCTGCTCATAGTAGGCGATTTTGGTGTTTTTGCCCCACTCCACCCGGCCGTGGCGGACGGGGATCAGCCCCTGCACCGCTTTGAGCAGGGAGGATTTGCCTACCCCGTTGGCGCCGATGAGGGCGATTTTCTCCCCCCGCATCACATCTAGGCTGAGGCTTTCAAACAGCACCTTGGCACTCTCCCCCCAGCCCACGCCGATGGAGAGGTCGGAAACATGGAGCACATCCTTCACCGGCTCCAGCTCATAGGTGAACCGCATTTTAGCCGATTTCACCGGGGGATTGGGCTTCTCCACCAGCTCCATGTGCTCAATGGCCTTGCGCTTGCTTTTGGCGCTTTTTGCGGTGGTGGCCCGGACGATGTTCTTGTCCACATACTCCTGCAAACGGGCGATCTCCGCCTGCTGCTGGTCGTATTCCTTCTGCTGGCGCTCCAGCCGCTCGTCCTTGAGGGCCACGTACTTGGTGTAGTTGCCCGGGTAGCGAACCAGCTTGTGGTATTCGATCTCACAGACGCTGGTCACCAGGCTATCCAGGAAGTACCGGTCGTGGGAGACGATCAAAAGGCCGCCTTTGTAGGTTTTCAGGTATTCCTCCAGCCAGATGAGGGTTTTAAAATCCAGATGGTTGGTGGGCTCGTCCAGGATCAGCAGGTCCGGGGCCTCCAGCAGCAGCTTGCACAGAGCCAGGCGGGTTTTTTCCCCGCCGGAGAGGTTGTCGATCAAAGTGTCCCGGTCCCGGCCGGCAAACCCCATGCCGTTGAGGATGGTGTTGATCTTCACGTCGATCTGGTACCCATCCCCCGCCTCAAACTCCGCCTGCATGGCGGCGTACCGCTGGGCGAGGTCATGGTAGGCACCGGTGCTGTGGTCAGAAAGGGAGGCCATCTCCCCCTCCACCCGGCGCATCTCCTCCTCCAAGGCGAGCAGATGGGAAAAGACGCTTCGCAGCTCCTGCCCTATGGTGTTGCCCCGGGAGAGGCCGCTGTTCTGCCGCAGAAAGCCAAAGGTCTTGCCGCCGGTCCGGGCGATGACCCCTTCGTCTGCATCCAGGTCGCCCACGATGATATTGAGCAGGGTGGATTTTCCCGCCCCATTGACGCCGATGAGACCAACCCGATCGGAATCCTCCAATTTTAAATTCACATGGTCGAGAATCAAGGTCCCGCCATAGTATTTTGTCACGTTTTCCAGGGATAACAGCATTGGTATTCTCCTATAGCAAATGTCAGATTAAAACGGATGAAAGAGAGTTTGCCGCGGACGGGGCTCCTCAGCCCCTGGACAAACCGATACGGCCGGACCGATTAGGATTTTCCGGCACTGGCAGGCGATGGGGGCCAGCTTCCCCCAGAATGGAAAAAGAGCCTGTCCTTTTTATTGTAGCCTGTTCCGGGCAAAAAGTCCACTCCCCTGGCGCTTGGGAGCCCGGATTTTCCCTTGTATCCGGCGGTGCAAAGCAAAGATATTGTCGTTCTTCCCTGGCGTTTGGGGTCTAACTGTGCTACAATAATCGCAACGCGATTATTGGGGAAGAAATTTCTTTCGGGCGGTGCGCCCTCCTGCGGCAAAGCCGTACCGAAATTTTTCCAGTCCCTGCCCACCCCAGGCTACAACAACCGCAAAGCGATTATTGTAGCACAACAACCATTGGGGAAGGAGCCCTCATTCCATTGTTATAATCCTTGTTTGTGGCAATGGCAGGGCCTTCCCCTTTCTCTGGCGCCGAACCATTGCGGCGCCAATTCTTTTTGTATGGGAGAGAACCATGAACTACGACGAGCTGCTCAACATCTCCACCGAGATCGGGTACCGCCTTCTGGAAAGCGGCGGCGAGATCTACCGGGTGGAGGAATCCATCCAGCGCATCTTTGAAGCCTACGGCATCTTCACCGCCGAGGTATTTGTCATCCCCAGCTGCATCATTGTCACCGTCTGCGATGAAGACGGCCACTCCCTGACCAAGATCCGGCGGATCCGCGGCCTGGGGATGGATCTGGAAAAGGTAGTCCAGTTCAACGCCCTGTGCCGCCGCATCTGCCGGGAACGGCCGGAGTTCCAGGAGGTCCACCGGGAAATCCGCCGCATCGACCAGTGCACCGGCTACACCTTTTGGCAGCAGCTGTTTGCCTTTGCCCTCATCTCTTTCTCCTTCACCCTGTTTTTCGGCGGGGATCTGACCGACGCCTGCTTCGCCATCTTCTGCGGCATCGGGGTGAAGCTGGTGCTCCACAACATGTCCCGATTTGAAGCCAACAGCTTTTTTACCAACATCATCGCCAGCGGGACGGCGGCAGTAATCGCCCTCTTTTTTGTTCGGATCGGCCTTGCCCACAACTCGGACAAGATGATCATCGGCACCTTGATGAACCTGGTGCCCGGCATCGCCATCACCAATGTGATGCGGGACATCATCGCCGGGGATTTGATCGCCGGGCTGGTCAAACTGACCGAAGCACTGCTGGTAGCCACCGCCATCGCCCTGGGTGCTGGTATGGCCATCACCCTTTCCCAGATTTTTTTCTAAGGGGGCCCACTGATGAGTTATCTTTCCTGTTTGTACATCTTCATGGCCTGTATGGGCTTCTGCATCGTCTTTGACATCCGCTCCCCTAAACACATGGTCTTTGCGTCTCTGGGCGGTTCGCTGGGCTGGCTGGTCTACCTGCTCTCCTCCGGGCTCAACAGCGACCTTCTGCAGTTCTTCATCGCTTCCTGTGTCATCTCTGCCTATTCAGAGTGCATGGCCCGGGTGTTTAAAGCGCCGGTCACCGGTTTCCTCATTCTCTCCATCCTGCCGCTGGTGCCGGGAAACGGCATCTATTACACCATGGAATACTGCATCTCCGGCCAAGTGGATCAGTTCATCAGCACCGGGATGCATACTTTTGGCATCGCCGGCTCCCTGGCCATGGGGGTGCTGTTTGTCTCCTCCAGCGTGCGGCTTTTCCGCACCATCCGTCTTTCCCGGCAGAAAACAGCGTAATCCCGGTGCCACATGAAGTCCCAAAAAACAAAACCCCCGGAAGCGGACGATCCGTTTCCGGGGGTTTTTTAGGAGAAAGATTTATTATTTGAGGATCATGGCAGTCAGGTCCATGGGATCGACAATGGTGCCGTCCTTGTAAACCCGCATGTTGCCGGAGGCAATCTCATCAATCAGGATAACCTCGCCGTTGTGGTAGCCAAACTCAAATTTGATGTCATACAGCTCCAGGCCCTTCTCAGCCAGGGTGTCGCGGACAATGCCGGAGATTTTCTGGGTCAGTTCTTTCATAGAATCAAACTGAGCACGGGTCATGATGCCAAGGGCTTCCAGGCCTTCGCAGGTGATCAGGGGGTCGCCCCGGTCGTCATCTTTCAAAGTTGCCTCTACATAAGCATCCAGCTTGTCACCCTCATTGGCGTAAGCACCGTAGCGGCGCAGGAAGCTGCCTACAGCGCGGTAGCGGCAGATGACTTCCAAGCCCTTGCCGAACACTTTGGCAGGGAGGACTTCCATGGTGGCGTTTTCTACATCAGCACCCACATAATGGGTTTTGATGCCGGCAGCCTTCAAAATCTCGAAGAAATAAACAGAGGTCTTCAAGTTGGCTTTTCCAATGCCGTCAATGCTTAAACCCACGGTGTTGGCGCCGGGATCGAACACGCCGTTTTCCCCGGTGACATCATCTTTGAATTTCAGCATGTAGTTGCCGTTGTCCAGCTCGAACACGTCTTTGGTTTTGCCCTGGTATACCTGTTTCATCCAAAAATCCTCCTGTTCATATTGCAAAGTTTCAACTTAGAACAATGAATACGCTTTATCATAGCATTTTTTAGCAGGTTTTAAAATCCCTTTTGCGATATTTTCTTGTAGAAAGGGTAAAAAATCTCTTTTTCTCCCATTTCCTGCTGGCTTTTCCCCCAAAAACATTGGTAAAAAAGGCGTTTTCCCTGGGCTGGAGAAGATTTCCCCCTGCATCTTGACAAATTCCTGCGTTTGTCCGCTATAATAAAAGGGAACCTTTAACCTGGAATATTCAACAGGAAAATATGAAAGGCGGCGGTCCCTCTATGAGGCAAAGCAAGCGTCTTCCCGATTCAGTTTTGTTCAATTTAATTCCTGCGCTGGCCATCATCCTGGCGGCACAGCTTAACATCAACCTGTTTGTCAGCGATTTTAAAATCTCGGTGGCAGTGGTGCTGCTGCCGGTGTTTTCCTACCTGCTGTCCGGTTTCAACCTGCCGGTGGTCACCCTGCTCTGTGCGCCGGGGGTGTTCCTCTTCCGGTCGGCTTACCACTGGCTGACCACCGACAGCTGGCAGGGCGTCCTCACCGCCTATGGGCCGGAGATGTTCTTCTACCTGGTCTACGGCTTTTCCCTGTACGGGTACCTGCGCAGGAGGAGCCTGCACAAGGATTACGCCCTCCTCCTGCCGGTGCTGACCGGCATCGACTACCTGGCCAACCTGACTGAGCTTTCCTTCCGGCTGGGGACCGGGGTCTTCGCCATGGAGATCCAACCCCGCCTCATCCTGGTGGCCCTGGGGCGCAGCCTCCTCACTGCCGCGCTGCTGGCCGCCTTTGAGCTGTACGGCTTCTCCCTCTTGAAAAAGGAACACGCCCAGCGGTACCGCAAACTCCTCCTGCTCACCTCCAAGTTGCGGGGGGAGATGGTCTGGATGCAGAAAAACGCCTCCCTCATTGAAGAGACGATGAACACCTCCTACCGGCTGTATGACCGGCTGAAAAAAGAGGGACACGACCCTGCCCTGGCCGACGCCGCTTTGACGGTGGCCAAGGACATCCACGAGGTAAAGAAGGAATACGGGATGATCCTGCGGGGGATTTCTGAGGCCCTGGACGCCGACCTGGACAAGGAGCGGATGGGCCTTAGGGAGATCTGCGGCATATTGGAGGAGAGCCTCCAACGGGAGGCCAAGGCCGCGGGCAAGGAGGTGCGCCTCACGGTGGAGCTCTCCCGGGATTTTTTGGTCAACAAGCCCTACTACACCATGAGCATCCTGCGCAACCTGTTTACCAACGCCTTGGAGGCCAAAGAGGATGGGCCGGTGGAGCTCTCCCTCAAGGCCAAGGAAGAAGGCGGGCGGTGGCTTGTCACCGTGTCGGACAACTGCGGCGGGGTGCCAAAGGAATATCTCTCTGAGATCTTCTCCCCCGGCTTCTCCACCAAAATCAACTTTGAAACCGGGGCGGTGAGCCGCGGCCTGGGCCTCCCCTTGGTCGTCGACCTGGTGGAGCACGAGCTGGGGGGCCGCCTGACAGTGGAAAACGCTGGGGAGGGAGCTGTCTTTTCCTTAGAAATACCCAAACAATCCATGGAGGTGACGGAATGAATTTTTATCTCGTTGATGATGACCGCAATGTGCTGGCTATCGTGGGAATGATCGTCGAAAAGCGGGGCCTGGGGCGGGTGATCGGTTCCGCCTCCAACGGGGCCGACGCCCTGGAGGACCTGCGGGACCTTACCCCGGACATTGTCATCGCCGACCTTTTGATGCCGGTGATGGACGGCCTCACCTTTGTGGAGGAGGCGCGG